>BNJV01001687.1_pt1 | contig 94618 bp, 137 predicted proteins | sample 8540591 | NCBI WGS metagenome assembly BNJV01 (sample SAMD00202457, study PRJDB9452) | human saliva metagenome | host: Homo sapiens | reverse complement strand
TCTTCCTTTTCCTTTTCTTAGCATGCTCAAAAAATCAGTCTGAAGACATGGTTCGTACCTCAAACTCTCCGGGCTCATGCGAAAGCGTAGTCTAACCGTAGGTTCCCAGTGGTCTTCACCCAAACATTCACCAGCTTTAATTCTCTATCCATTTATCAAACGATAATGAAATGGTTAATATCATCCTCTTTAAGGCTTCGGGTCTCATAAAGATTCCCCCGCACTTTAGAATTTCGAATAATGCCGAAAAATGTCTCTTCGTCCTTCTCCTTCTTTTACAAAGGAAGCTCCATCGCCGGATACACGCACATCGTTTTGCCGCTGTACCACTCAGACACTTCCGCATAAACTCCATCCAGGGGATAGGGCTGTCCGGAAGGCCGGTTCTTTTCATCACCACTTCCGCAAGGATTTTCCAATCATCCCTTGTGCTTATCGTAAAGTCAATTTCGAAACAGAAGCGACTGTCTTGGACTTATATCCTTTAAAATAGAATATTTCTTCCCCTGTATTCCACATCCACGGAGATTTCTATCCTCTTCAGCCAATGAACCATGCCTCTATTGCAATCTCGTATACCATCATTCTACTCCTTAAACGAAAACGTTGATCAGTGAAATTTCCCCGATACGGGATGGCATCGTATCTGCATTTGTAATAAAGAAACCAAACTTTGAAAACTCTTTTTATCCAGGGTCACTGTGCCATTTCCGCTCCCTCTCCTGCCACTTCTCTACCTGTTCCAAGAGCATTGCTTAAAATGGACTGCAATGCACCGGACAAAATTTGATTACAGAAGAGCCCAAGCCGAAGGAGTTGAATTCGGCTCGGATAAATCCTCCTTGCCTGCCTAAAGACAGCAATGGAAGAAAAATGCCGTTTGGCGAGTTAAATATTGTTACTGCTCCTTGTGGCAAAATATTACTTTTACAGTATATGCGGAATCCCCAGGTCTGCCATGATTTTCTTCCATAATTTTGGGTCTCCTTATGGGCGGAATGCCGTTGTACTTTTACCGGCACCCGGGCCTGCATTATAAGCAGCTAAAAGCCAAAGGCACGGAACCGAAGCTTCGAGATATTATCACATGCTTCGCTCCCCCATAATGTTTCATGAGGATCGAAACATTCTTTACGCCCAGACTCTTGGCCGTACCAGCATGAGCTGCATAATGCCTAGGCGCTCACGCGAAAACGTCATTTAGGATTAAGTTTGACTCGCCTTGGCAACTGCAATCATAAAGACTTGGATACCCGGCATGAGTTCTGCGCCTCTTCAAAATGGCATCATATTTTGCCGCGCCGGAAGGAATAGACTTCTGTTTCTGTACGCTTTGCGAACAGAAAAAAGCTCCGTGGTACTGTGTTTTGTATTCATTGCAGACTGGGTCTTACTGGCATTCTATTCTGAATACCATTTTAAATTGAAATTCATTTGCCATCTAAATCTTTACCCCTTTTCCTGTAAAATATGGTGAAACGTCATTTGTTCCAGTTCTATTTTTCTCTTTCTCTTATCGGCAAGATGGGAGGGTTTTTATAAATCCTTGCAGGTATATTCCGAAGTTCTTTCGTTGGGAAAAAGTATTGATGAGATACCGCGCAAAGTAGATCAGGGAGCACTTTTGCAGGCGCACGCTCCCGCTAAGCTCGACTCCAGCGGTACTAAGCACTGAAAAACACTTAGTGCAAGTACCGACGACCTCGTGCCTTTAAAAGTGCTCCTATCTACTTTGCTGTTGTTCTATTCACCCCCTAAATATATCATGACCTTTTGTGCAGTTGTGAAACTTTTTGCTTCTAAACTGCCTCCTATAGACTTTGCTATATGTCCTGATTCTCATTACTCTGTCCCTTCGAAATCTGATATTTTTCTATGGAAAGTATGAGCTTTAGGGGCTAGGCGGAAGGTTTTCTTTTCGCATTAACGCCTAGCTATTCCGGCAGAGGAAGGTGCTGCTTCTTTTGAAGACAGTAATGAGACCATCATTTGCTTGCTCGAAAGAGCAAGTGCTTCGAAGCTTGAAAATGCCATATGGCTCGAGCTTAGCGATGCTTACCACGTTCAGACCTGTATTGCTTAATTTTTGATTTTTTACAGCGTCTTTTCCATTGAAAAAGCAAGGCTCACCTTGCTTTTTAAGGTCACCGAATCCTGCAAGCTTTTTTATGATTCCTATGCCGCTGTCGTCTGCACTAATACCACGCCATCTACAGTAGTATTCTTCAGCATTTTTCCATCCGTATCAGTAGTACTTCTTTCCGTCAATAATCTGAAACCGGTTTGCATAGCTTCCGGTTTATCCATATAATACCACTCTTGATCCTTCAATAACCAACCAATCTGCATTTTACCTGCAAATCCTTGTTCATATAGTACCACTGTCCCGACATTTTTCCACCAACCAAAAAATCATATAGCCATCTGTGCCGAAGAGATACCAGGTTTCCGGTTCAACTCTGTGGTGTTACGACCATTGTTCCATCTTCTTTAAATATCATATTTATCTTCTCCTGTTTGGTAATTCCGGTTTGCATGATACCTCAGTATAAACCAAAAGTGCGTTGCGTTCAACCAACCTTTTTTACCGCCTTCTCCATCTAAAGCCAGTAATAATATACATATCGCCAAGGTTCGGTGCTACTCATTTGCCTCTCCCAAGGCATCCTCTATCGTTTTTATCCTCTTCCGTAGCCGTGACAGGGTTGCTTCTACAGGCTCCTGCATTTCTTCTGTAGAAGCAATTGAAACTCCCCGTCCTTCATATATTTCTTGTCTTCTTCTGAAAGGTCTTGTAACCTCATAATAATAAGTTTCCTCAAATCACTCATGGCCTGGGATAAATTAAACAATGGTCTTTATAGTAATTTCATTGTCTTTTTATCGTCCCCATATAGCACCATATGCCGAACATGTGACCTTTTTCCAAATTGCCATAGTATGGCCTTATTTCCAGCCTGCTGAGAAGTTCTCCCCAAAACCATTCTGGGAATATAATCCATTTCAATAAAAGTTCCAGCTCCTTTTGGGCTTCTTCCACAAAAAAATTAGCACCGGAAACATTCACCTTGCTTTTTATTGAAGTTTGCTGCAAAAACTTTATTGTCTTTCGTCCCCAAAAGAACTTCCTCTGACTTTCACGAGAATCCAAGATTTCAATTCACCGATATTAGATCGAACGAATTTTCCCACATAATTTTCCCAAAACAGTAATTTCCGGAGGAATGATTTCCGCTGCTCCGCCATAGTGGCTCTGAAAATCCAATGCTACATACTCTACTACTACTGTAGAATCTGCCGCTCTGGCACGATCCTCAAAGGGAATCAAGAACAGCCACTAAGAGCAAGAGAAAGAATCGCTCGCCCAATGGAATTCTAAAACTTGCACTTCTCTACCGCCATAATCCTTGACTGTCTTTCCTGTCTTTCCATGCTGTGTTTCCACCAAAATCAATCAGATCCTTCTTTTTCATTTCCCTCTCCTTAGTTCTTATTTCTTCTCCCATTTCTCAATATCTCTATCGGTTTTTCTATTTTTATAAATCAGTATTTTTGATAAATACAATCTCTTGAAATTTCTTTCACTTTTCTTGACTTCTTATTGCTTACCAATATACTTCTTTCTCCCAAAATATACACTCTCGTAATAATCTTGCAAAACGTGATGCAAGAAATCGACAAAGTTCTCTATTGGAGTATCTATCTTCAAACTCTCCTGTAAGAAAATACCGTCCTCATTTTAAGGGAAACTCCGTTCACTGAAGTGTTTTTCAGCATTTCTCCACTATCCTCTTGGAAATAGCGCCAATCTCCATCAATTTTCTGGCCAACCGGTTTCCATAGCACCGTTACTGTTGTTCAAGTAATGGGTCTTTTTCATTTCTGGTTAAGAAACCTGCAAACATTTACCCCAACAAGCTGTTGTCCAGTTCATTGCAGTAATACCATCTTCCCCTGCCAGGAAGACAGCCGGTGTGGCATTTTTCAGTCTGACTTCAAAATAATAATATCGGCCCTGGATATCAGGCTCTCCAGTCTCCGGCAAATCACCCCTCCTGCCGCCGACCGTTGGCGGCCTCCGTCTCCGGAATCCAGATAATACCACCGATCCTGTGATCCTTCACCCAGCCCTAGCATGGCTCCGCTTTCCTGGAAGAAAATACCACTTTTCCTGAATTTTCTGCCAGCCCTTCACCCATCTTGCCGACCGCCGGAAATAGTACCAGCATCCGTCAATTTTTCAGCCTTTATGAGCTCTCCGCTGGGCAGGCGGAAAATAGTTCCGTCCGTTTCTTCCAGCCGATCTCCGTCCCTGCTTGAACCTTCTCTCCCTTCTTTCCCTTTTACGTCCGAAACATCTCTGTCTCGGAATTTTTAGAGTCGGAAGATTCAGTGTAGCTGCTGGCTCTGGCATACTTTTCTCTCCTTATCCTTCACCAAGGTTTTACCTTCCTGCCATGTAACGTCCGGCCTTGGCCAGTATAGGGATAAAAATTATACTGATTTCCGATGAGCTTTTCTATTCTTCATGGAATTCTGAGTGCCAGTCTCGAAAAAGCTGAACCGAATATACACCCGAATCCACTTCTCCCGGCTGCCAGCGAACAGATCCTGACTCTCTCTCGTTCCAGTCCAATTCTTTAGGGGAGAATATTGCTGTAACATTCCTCTTAAATTATTAAGTAGATTTTAGTAGGTTTGATTTGAGCCTGTGTCTGTAAAATGTTGAATTTGTGGCTTTCCTTTTTGGAGAAAAGCTTATTGTGTTTTTTTGAGCGCCAGGCGTAGTCTATAAGCAAAGTCTCATGTTTAGGAGGTTGCTGTTTGAGCTCTTTAAAAGGCGGCATAGTTCCTTGTAAATCTGCGCCGGAAAGCTTCTCTTGGTAGCGGTGCCGGTTTGTCGTATTCTGACCGTCTGCATGATTCACCGTGCAAAACCGGATTCTTTATAGAAGGATCTTGCGATATTCTTAGATTAATCGTGGTCGGATCGGGGAAGAACTTCTGTTGTTTTTATTTTCTCATTGATGTAAATAAATGATTTCAAAAATTGCAATTTTAATGGATTATTCATATCGACAAAAACTCGCTGACATAGTAGAGGAAGAAGGGGTTTCATTCATAAATTTTTCTTGTGAAGGAAGTATATTCAAGAGTTTCTGATATGCAAGGAAGAAACTTGAGCCATTTAACGGAAAACCTGTGGAGGACAAAATGAACTTTCTATCAGACCTGATTTTAACACTCGAGTAGATTATCAAACTCGTCAGGCACTACCACAGAAGCCGGTAGACCGTAGCTACAGAAAGCGGATGTAGACAGATTGTCCCTTTCTATGGAAATGTTGTAGACGACAGAAGCTTTGGCAGCATTGTCTAAAGTTACCAATGATTCTCTCGTGCAAGTGCCTCTGGGACAGTATAACTTCATCAGTGTTCAGGAGAACCTATCGTCCTAATGCACAGCGTATCGCTGAGAAGATGTTAGGATATAAGATTAATACAGAGGAAGACGATGAATATCCAGAGTAAAAGGGAACAGCCTGCCCGTATTTTCGGAGCTCCTCTCTTCTGCTTTATGACTTTGGAGGATTCTCTAACTGGTTCCTTATCTAAAAAATGATTTGACGAGTTAACCTGACTGGTCAGTGAAGCACAACCCACTCTGCTTCGTTTCGAGGCCTAGAGCAAAAAAGAGGTTACAGAAAGAATGTGATTTGGGGTTCCCCTCGTTCCATGACGGAATTTCTCTCACCTTGGATTCCGGAAGAATTGTGAGGATTGGGAGAATCCAATTGCTGATCTTCAGAATCTGAAGACGCTTTACACATTCCAGAGAAAACGCCGATAGAATATTACAGGTCTCGCATCAGCGACATTTCAGCAGCTCAGGGACAGCCTGAGCATTCTTCCGGATAGAAGGGTGTAAGACTCTTCTCTTCCGGAGGAATGAACCTCATAGGCGTATCGCCTATAGAAGTCTGAAATTTTGAACAACCTCTTAGGAGGGCCACGCAAGAGCAACCTTTCTCCGCGGCTTTTGATACAGCCCTTTCCCACCTGCGGAACTAGAAAGATTAGATGAAGCGGCACAATCTAGCCAATATGAACACTGAGGGCTATACTGTCAAGAGCCAAAGACCTCCTCTATTAACTATGAAACCCAACCTCCTTTTGCATGGAATTCCAACGCATGTATGTGGGCTTCGGTGGCCATGGATGAAGTATTGTGCTAAGAGATCAGCCTTTTGACGGACAATACCGTACCCAAAACTGAAAATCCTCTTATAACGAGTCTATCGGAGAAACTTTGAAGTCTCTTTCTCTGTTTTTGGATGAGACCACAGGTAAACGGAGTCCGTTCCTCCTTTGACGACAGTCTAGCGTTCCTTAACCAATATGCAGGACCCTTTCCAAGGTGCAGGACCTCACAGTGAAGGTGAGCACGTCCAGAGTGCAGACTAGGACAACTCTAATGAACTCTGCTGCGGAGAGCATTCACCTGTGCAGAAAAAGAATGAGTTCCATGAGATCGATGGAAATCCAACACCTCGAAAACTGGTGCAATCCAGAAGTATTTAACTCTTTGGTTAGCGATATCGGAGACTCTAAACAATCGAATCAAAAAGAATCAGCTTTTGGAAACCCTGCAATAGAGTTTACAGGATCAGAGAAACTTAAAGCTGGATGAGCTCCAAGCATGTTCCCATCGAAGTGGAGCATTTCTCCGAGTGAATACAGCTCTCCCACCTCCCACAACCCGTCATCGTATCTATAACTACGATCCCGCAGGAAATGGTGAAAGGGACGTTCCGACTCGGCCGGAGGATGGGAAGAGTAAACCCCTTGTTTACCGTGACAGCAGTGCCGGAAACGGAACGGAAGTAAAGAAAATCACCCTTGTTGTTAACGGTGCTATTGGATGCAGACTTCAGGATGCTAAAGTGGAGAGCCACAACAACGTAGGTAAGGTAGAGCTTGCAGCAGAAGCCATTGACGCACCTCTTAATCACCACGTCGTGCCTGAAGCTTTTACTGGCTCAGAAGAGAGGCAGGCGGCATGATACCTTTACTACAGATACCAAGGACGTTTCGTTTCTCCCTCCGATCCGTACAGGCCAGCCTCGGATATGCTTTCCACTTCCGATGTACGTGTAAGCGAGTAGCCGAGGCGGAGGAACCATTAACCCGGCAGACTTAGCGCCAGCAATGAAATGAATTCTCACAGCTATGACTTTCTATATGAAAACTGGATCTCTTCTGGCAGAGACCTCTTTTACCAAGAACACATGAACGAGGTAAATAAAAAGGGTAACACCAACGTCTGCCGAGTAAACTAACCTTAAATCCCAACTATGTCTCTAGCTGATTAACAAGGATACGCCGGTAGGAAACGATCCGCACGTTACCGGCAGCCAATATCGAATTTCCAGAGGCTGACAACGAATCCACCATATCGGAACCAACGATGTTTAGAAACGGAAGCTTCGCTACCAATCGAGGAGAGATACCACCGATACGGTTTTCGAAATGTCGCGCAGATGACTTCTCCTATGATGAAGATGAACAACACTAAACCAACTATGCGGACGCACAGGAACAATGCATCCACCACTTTAGCCACTCGATCTCCGCGCCAACAAGAGCAGCAGGAAACTCGACAAGGCTATGTATAGAGGAACGAAGTCAGGAGATCAGCCTTCCGAGTCAGCTTTGACGAAGAGGCAAAACATGATGACCTACCCTCTTCCCACACTGCAGCGGCAAGACTGATGACCACATTGAATGATACTTGGAAACCTTACGTGGCTATTGGATCTGATAGCAAACATGGGAGCTATAAATGGTCTCGCATGCTAATAATACGCTCTGAAAGGAGTGGGAGCAGTCTGTAATCGGGGGCACGCTCCCTGCTAATCTCGTGCCCTCCGAAGCGCCGGGAGTCACTGTTACTACGCTTTGAGTTATTCAGGTCTGTAATCGGGCATCCCCCACACACAGTTTCTCGCAGTGCGCTCACATCTCTCGCTCTGCTTTGCTCGCTTTGCTACTGGGTACCAAGGGCCAGATTGCCTCTTACAGACCTATACTCCTTCTTTTCGCTTCATCTTATTATTTTTCATAGTTCCTCTCCTTCGTCGGCATTCCTGTGAGCTACCATAGCGGCCCAGATTGTCTCCCTCCACAGACCATACCCTCCTTCTTTGCTTCATCTTATTATTTTCACAGTCTCTTCCTCTCGCCGGTATTCTGCACGCACCGGCGAGCCCAGACTGCACTCTCTCTCACAGACCCACACCCTTCCTTCGCTTTCATCTTATTTATTAAAATGCGGCAGCTATTCCCCTTGTATTTTTAAGAGTTTTCTCTGAAAAATACTTATAGTTTAAGAAAAATAAACTGATATATACAGTAATGAAAAAGAGCTAAAACGGCTCTATCTTTCATCACGAGAAAGGATGCCTGAGAACATGGCAAGAAGCAAAGGACCAAACATCCGGAAGAGAATGAGTAAATCATGAGAGTAACAGCAAGAACCTATTATCAGGATTATGCAAAGTCCGTCGGAAAATCTTCATGCGCAAAGTTAAATCGAGGGAGCATGGTTTCCACTGGAAGAAAATACAAGGCAGCTGATGAGAGTCCCTTCATTGCTTACTATGCCGGAAAAGCGAATGGACAGCATCATGGACGCGAGTCAAAGAAAAGTGACATCGACGACGTAAAGAAGAATCGTTTATACCAGCAGGAAAAAGGTGTGTGCTATTCAGGAAGACATGTGTGCGTTAACACCAAGGTGCTCGCTATTGCTAACGATAGCCAGAATGCTAATGAAGGAACTGGGGAAACCCTATGAAACCAGAGTTTACCCAGCGTCTTCATTCCGTAGTAAACACCCTGAATTCTCAGTGAGGCTTGTGTTTACGGCGGAAACGATATGACCAACGTTCCTTCTCTTTAATGAGGTACTTGTACCAATTCAAGCCCTACTTATACCCACAAATTCCCCAGAGACAGTTAAAGCCACAGAGCTGGAAATGATTACACAGCTATGAACAAACTACAAGAATGAGTTCTCCGGTACCGATGCGGACGGAATGCCCTCACGAAAATGATAGCTTTAAAGATTTATTCTTTCCGCTATGAGAGCAGGGAAAAAATGAGTACCGGCTATGTCTTTGTGAGACAGAAGCACTCTTTAGATACCTACACTGGCGGTTTTAAACATGATTACCGACTTCCAGACAATTCTGAGAGGCCTTAGTGATGCGGATGCCCAGAATCAAGGGTGCCTCACTTGAGTCCAGCGCTGAGGAAGATTCTCGGCGTACAGCCCGTAGCCTTAAGCCTAAGGCAATTTTAATCTCCCACCAGTATAAGTAGTTCTAAAACAAATACAATGCTCCACAGCGAAAATTTTAAGCTTTTAAAGATATGTCCGGTTCTCATCAACCAAATGAGCATGTGGAGGCAAGAGTCAGCGACAGCCACAGAGGTCAAGTACATATGCTGCACTTTGAAACTAGCCCAGAGTGTTAGAGACACATAGATACTCGTGAAGAATATACCTCTATGCCAGTGGACCCCTACATGCAGTGCATGTATTCCTTACCAGCTGCAGTTTACAAATGAAGGTGGGTCTAACATCATGCAGCGCCCTTTATTTGATTTCGCGGGTAGATGCGCGAACAAATAGCCTCCATTAACCTGACGCCACAAGGTGTTCTGCTATAGTTTCTAAGAAGAAAGTTGGAAACAGGAGGCGAGTATGGGGACAACTCACTTCAAAGTAAGTACGACTGACTTTGTGTTGATTCACCATGAGTGGTAAAGCTGGTCCCTTCCGATCAAATTGGGACCAAGAATGAGGGAGCGTTTCGTCTAAGCACCATTGAAGCACAAAGCCGGAAAACAGGATGCTGCTTAGTAGATAAGGTAAACCGGCAATACTAAAGAGTAGAAACCATTTGCTTACTATCTGGCGTGTATGTCTCGCTTAAAGAACGGAGACTAAGCACATTCCTACCTTACAGAGCTAGCTACCCAATCCCAAATTCCCAGTAGTCCATGCAATAAACAAAGAGCAGCTGCAGAACACTGGAGATTTTAGTATCTCAAAGAGCTATGGAGATAAAAGAAAAAGAAGTTACATATCTTTCAGGATCGGGGAGCCTTTTGAAATAGTACACAAGGGAGATTATCTTTTTCTTTCCCAAGATGGATATGACCATCAAACCCAAATGCCGGACATTAAAATTCCTATACCGCCGAGATTTTATCTATTTTCCGAAAAACCCGATATGGGCGGATCCATAGATTTAGAAAGCTGAAATCTACAGGTGTCCCTTTGGCAGGCGCATAGGATAACAGCCGGCCCTCCTGAAAGGAGGAGGGAAAATCTCCAAAAAAAAATTGTACATGATCATTATTATTCATGGAGGTACCAGGCAATTGCTATTCTTTATGACCATGGCGTTATTTATTTGTGAGGAGAAGGATTTGTTTCATTTCCCTGATGGGCTTTTGGCTTTTCAGAGGTGCAGCACGCCTTCCCCTTATGTTTGTTCTGAAGAGTGAAGATTCTACCATTCTTTCTTTTTTATAGGAGTTGAGAATCCGATGTGGCTTTTGCCATCAATCCATTCTCATTGATCCCTGACTATGTTCTCCAAAACCTTACTGACGAAGAGCTTACTTACTTAGTGGGTTAAGGATGCGGAAGATTTGCTACTATGTGACCTGCGTTTTAAGAGGGCAGAGACTACCCGGCCAAACACCGTACCCAGCGTCTTGGTGATTAATCCAGAGAACGCAAGGCATGCAAGAATACTTGAAGCAAGCGGATGCTTGAGTCACAAGCACACTCCTGGCAGCTTTGAATTCGGTACAGGCAGAAGGCTGCCGTATAAGATAAAGTTCGGAGGAGTTTCCAGGATGTGGTTAAGAGGTGAGAAAACCATGTTAATTTTAAGAAGAAAAAAGGTTTGGAAAGTATTTGACCGGCGATAATATTCGTCTGATGGTTATTGAAACTGCCGCCGACGGCGTTCTCCGTATTGCCATTACGCCCAAAACATATTCCATCTTACGGAGAGTTATCCCATGTGGAAGAAGCTAACCGCTCTGCTGTTGCAGGCGATTCCAATGCACCCTTCCAGTTACAAAACGGTTTATTAAAAAATCTTGCTGTAAGCAAACCAGGAAATGACTGAGAAGAAAGTCCCCGGAAAATTCTCCTGTGACTTTTGTTTTATGTTCTACTATAGTATTTCTATGCTACTTTACGTTTTATCCTGCTCCTTTAACGATTCCTGTTCCATGGCTTTTTGCCTTCTTTTTCCTCAAGCTGCTCTCTTTATGGAGAAAATCAAGAAAGGCGATAGCTGTGTAATTCCTAGCAATCTGAGGTGATCAGCACAAGGATGAAAGAAGAGTCAAAGAACCATTTGATACCGTGTAGAGATTTTCTTTAAATCCTGGTTCAATCTATCCTTAAAGCCTTCCTCCTTCTGTGTTCTTCTGTTTCCGGCTTGACTTTCCGTCAAAGTCAGGTTTAGTAAAAGTTAATCCCATGTCATATTCAGAATTTGGCTTCCGTAATTTCTCCAACTGATAGCGTATCTCAGTTAAACGATTTTCCAAAATCAGAAGCTGATCCAGATTTTCCTTGCCTTGGTTCATCAAAGCCAGAACCTCTCCTGCTCCTTTTCTAAAGAATTTTATGAGCCCAAGATCGGTAAAACAGAAACAGACATCTTCCAGATCGCCGCAGACTTAATTTGTCCTCTCCTTCCACGAAGCAAGGACCCATCCATCTATCCTTGAATACGAATGGTAAAATACACTTTCTTAAAGTCGCTATAGCTGTCATTGTCCTGAAAATCCTCTGATTCCATTACAGCCGGATTATTGCTTTCACTTTTCCTCGAAGCGCCTTTGCTTTTTCCGGAATATCCTTTGTATCGATTTCCATACCACGGTACGAATCTTTTTTCCGAAACGAAATGATTGGGGTTCTCCGAAACATCGAGTATTGAATCAGGCGTATTGGAATCAGATTGCTTACTCGGAACGGTCTCTCAGCGGCTTCTCCTGGAGAGGCTACGGGAACTCATTTCCTTAACTACAGAATCCTCTCCGGCATTGATTTGCCACCTGTGCTCCTGCAAAAGCTGTCACCAGATCTTTTCAGCCTCTGCATCCCCATATACCAATTTTAATAGAGTTATCCTCCCTCTATAGCTTGTGTCTTTTCACCCGCTAAGCTGTCAATAATTCCAGGATAAAATGGCGGCAGTCAATATCCTATTGCCAACACAGATATTTTTCTCTTTCCTAGCCTTTTCTCGTAGCCTCCTTGGCTTATGCCCACGATGTTTGCAGGTCAGTCTTTTCCTTCTTTAACGAGTATCAGGCATAATATGCGGTATCCTTTTCGTTGACCAGAGTACTGCAATATTCTTCTCTCCCTTATAAAACGGTAAAAGGAAAGGAATGGTCATGTATTCTCTTATTTTTGTTGAAAATATTTCTTAGCCTTTCATAGAGTATGAGTCTACGAAATTTGTGGCACGCTCTGATTGCTACAACATCAGACCTATGCGTATGAAAGTGCCTCAAGTGTCATCAGAGGTTACGTATGTAAATCAAAATTAAAGAAAATAGCAATACAGGTCTATGAAAATGGGGTGAGTCTCGGCTCGACGGGTACTTGCGAAAACAAGAAACGCGGTTTTCGCTTGGTATCCCGCTAAAGTGACGAGCTAGCGGGAGTGTGTGCACGAAACTTCGCAATTCTATATTGCAACAAACTATTTTGATTTTATTATGGCCTCTTGTTAATAACAATATAACCTCGTTTTTCGACCCTCTTTAATTGCTCTTGGGGCACGCGGATAATCCGGATAATCCCTGGGATCCGCATCACTCTCTGTGCTGTGTGCGTTCATTTACCTCGTTGCTACAGCGTCGGAAGTTATCTACGCAATTCTTCCTTATCTGCAGAAAGTTTAACGTTTCTATATCGACGCATTCCTGCACCTGCGGGGAATCAGCTTACCAATAATAATAACATTTTCCTTCAAACCAGATGGGTGGTCAATCTCACCGTTGATAGCCGCCCAGTGCAGAACAGCGGTGTGTCTCACAAGGGAAGGATGCTGCAGACATGAAGGAATCGCAGCCAAAGGAAGCCTTTGGTAATTCAACATGGTTCTCTTTCCTTCTGCAGGTACCTTTCCTTCTGCGATGAGGTCTCTTTGCATTTTCATCTTTCGAAGTCAACAACGATCTACAGTGGTTCCCGGATAAAGCAGGAATTCCGCACTTCATTGACACGCTCTTCTTCTGTCATCTGACGCCCAATCTATCTCGATATGCTTATCGTTGAAGTTTCTCACACCCTGCAAACGGTATACTCTCTGCGCTGCAAATCATGTATTCCTAGTGCAGCCTTAACGCCCTTAATCTACAGAAGGTCATGCGATTGATGGAACCTTCGTTAACATACCCGGCTTCCAGGGCACGCATCCATCTGTAACCTTTAAACGAGATCCGTAAGGAATCAGGTGAAGCCTTGGACTGAGCACTTTTCGTTGTCGGTTACGATAACCTCTCTCTTCTTCTTGGTGTCACGACTACAACACTTTGGGAATCTCTCCTGCAAGAATGGCAAGTCCATCAGGGCTTTCTGGCCTCGAGGCAACTCCTACACAGAAGTACCTCAGTGTGATATTCCTCCACCTGCCACACCTCCGGTATGGAAAGGTTCTCATGGTCGCTGTGTTTCCCGATTCTCCGATGGACTCAGTGCAGCGATGGTTCCTTATCGCCTCTCACCTCGGCGGAAGCTTTTCCTGTTGCCAAGTTTTGCTCCTGTAACACTTTGCAACAGATACCGGACTTGAGACGGCAGGTCAGAACGAAAGCACGAATACGAATGGACCCTTCTGCCCCATCTTGTTTTAAAGCATCCATAACCCAGTGCGCTCTCTTCCGTTACCATGCACCGCCTCATATGTGACCGCGTATCTCCGGTTTCCGGCATCACGATATCCTCCGCCAGCAGCAACGTGCCGGTACCTCTCTCCTGCATGGACTCAATCTTTTCCTGTCCGTCAGTGAAAGCTCTGCTCATTTCCAAGGAAGGAATGGTCCTCTTCCTCGGAGCAGTCCAGACTCACGGATAATCAAATCACGGGGATGCGTCTCACCAAAGCGATCTTGTTAAGTATCCGGAGTCCGCTGGCCGCAGAGGCGGTATCGGAGAAGTCCTGCGCTGCCCGTGTGCGGAGATAAAGTACTCCAATACATCCAGACTACGGAAGTTGGACTTTTAATGGGAAGTTCGATAGTCTTACGAGTCGTATCCGCCATGTCCCGCATTCCGGCAAGCTGCTACATCTCTGCTGTATCGAGATCCAACGATGGCTCCGGAGCTCGCCAACAAGGAAGATAGTTTGTCTGAGTTATCCAGTCCGTTAAGCGTGCGTCGGCAAGCTGTTCGTCGGTGTTCTTCCAGATCCGATAACTTCCCTTTGTAACGCTCTTCTTCAGTAATCAAACCTCTGCGGAAGTTCTTGGCAGACTCTCCTATCACGCGTAGTCTTCTGTAGCCTCTTCCAAGAGAGTTCCTTAGTCTCCTGGAACAGCTTTATCGTGGATGGACACGTCGATCCGTGCTGCTCACTGTAGAGAACTTATAACCGATGGACTTAATATCATCCACAGTTAAAAGCGTCTACGCCATACATGCACATCCGGTTAGCTTTTCCAGAAATCTGCTTTAGGTATCTTCTTCTCTTACCGAGGAAATTGATTTCCGGAAGGAAACGATTCTCCGGTGAAAGAACGAATCCAATAAATCCTAAAATCCCTGCGTGAACAATCTCGCTGACAGTAGTAGAGTGCTTCCAGTGGTCTCAATAATACCTTCTTCTAGCTGCTTGCTGCCGATAACTTCCCAGTGGAATTCTTCTTCACCTTTACAAACGGATCTTGCTGCAGAAGAGGGATTACATGAGTGGTTCTCATGCGCTCTAAAACAGCTTCGTTGATAGACTTGCAGGCGTATTCCTCCCCTATAGCTTCTCGCTCTCAGAGATACACCCAGATGCATATCCTGAGAAGGTACACGCACACCAGCGCCCACCGCTCAGACGGCTTCGGTGAGGTTGTTGGAAAGCAACATAAAACGACACTCTGCCCGTGCTTCCCTGTGTCAGCAGGAGGAAGGCGCATCGCCATCTGCATGCTCCATCAGAATCGCATTGCAGCGCCGCACAAACCAGCGGGTGAAGCTTGACCGCCTGAGCCTTCTACCCGTAATCGGCTCAAGAAGGCATCCATCCCAAACAGTGCGGAAGTAGCATCGGTTGACTTATAACCGGGTGCTCTTTCAATAACATCCTCCAAGATATCGACCAATGGTCCAGCCTTCTCCACCATCTTCTTGGCACATTCTTAATGTTATGAGACTTGTTGCTCTTTACCAGCTCTCCATAACGAAGGGCTTGAAAGAGCTCGATAGCCATCTCCCTTAGCACACCGCATTGATAAATCCTTTAATTCCGGTCCCACTACGATTACGGAACGTCCGGAGTAATCCACACGCTTTTCCCAAAGAGTTCTGACGGAAACGTCCTCTTACCCTTTAACATATCGGAAAGGGACTGTAAAAGACGGTTTTGACCGGTTACAGGACGTCCTCTTCTACCGTTGTCGATAAGGGCATCCACCGCCTCCTGTAACATTCTCTTCTCGTTTCTGCACGATAATTTCCGGTGTCCAAGCTCCAAGAGTCTTGCCAGACGGTTATTTCTATTGATAATTCACGATACAGATCATTTAAGTCGGAGGTCGCAAAACGTCCGCCATCCAGCTGTACCATAGGACGTAAATCGGAGGAATACGGAAGGTTGAAAGAATCATCCACCCGGCTTATTTCCGGAGGGAACGGAAAGCTTTCTACCACTTCCGAAACGCTTTTACGATACGGGCTCTCTTCTGTCGGAGGAGCTGTCCAGCTCCATGAAGTCCGTATACTCCTTCTCAGATCAATGTTGAAAGCAGCTCATATACTGCTTCCGCACCCATTCCTACTCTGAAGTTGCTGTAACCGTACTGCTCTCACAGCATCTCTATATTCTTCTCGGAAAACATCCTATAGTTTAATCCTGTTTCCATGGGATCCAGAACCACGTAGGAGGCAAAACATGAACTCTTTTCCAGAATTCTGGGACTGATATCCAAAATAAGTCCCACTACGGGAAGGAATTCCCTTAAAGTACCAAATGGGATACAGGGAGCTGCTATGATATGCCCATCCGTCTCTACGTACAGAAGACTTGTAACCTCTACACCGCAACGATCACAAATCACACCCTTGTAGCGAATCTTCATACTTTTTCCACAGTGACATTCCCAGTCCTCTACCGGTCCGAAAAATTCTTTCGCAGAATATCCGTCCTCTCCGCTTCAGGTCTCTATAGTTAATGGTTTCCGGCTTTTACTTCTCCATAGGACCAGTCCAGAATCCTGAAGCCAAAACCAATTTTTATGGAATCAAATTGTACCGGCTCATTTCCACTTTGAAAAGTTTCCATTTTTCCTCCTCTACTCGTTATCACCATCATCACCGAAGTCGGAAGTTACGAACAAAAATCATCCTGATCCAGCTCTTCTATAGAGTCATCCTCTTCTGCGCTTCCTTCATTTTCCTCGCATCCACCAGCCTCCATCCCGAATTCCTGCTTTGGTAGCTGTAGGCTCTGAAGTTTTCCCGTCTTATCCTGACGATAGTCACCGCCGGATAAGAGTCTGTGCATATCCTGATTTGCACTGTAAAGATCTTCAATCTCACCACCTGTTGACTCATCCAGCACCCTCATGTCCAGACACAGAGCCCAGGTATCCTTTAAAAGAACCTTAGCGGACCCAGCTACGGTGCCGGAATGTTTTGTCCCTTGATGATTGCTTCTTAGGTCTTCACACGACCGCCATCACGTCGACTGCATGGTCGAAATTCTGAGGTATACGCTGCACCGTAGGCCTCCAAAGCCCAAACCTCCATCTCTCCGAAACGCTGTCCACCGAACTGGGCTTTTTCCTCCCAGAGGCTGCTGAGTAACCATGGAGTACGGACCAGAACGGGCATGAATCTTATCGTCTCACCGTGGTGAAAGTTTCAAATAATGCATGAGCTGATGGAAGTAGACTGTCAAATTCTCCGGTCTTCCGTCTCGCTGTACCTTTCCGTCATGCCGATAGGCACACCCTGCCATTCTTTACGGTGGTCAAGATGCTCGCCTGTGAAGCATACTCCCGGATCCAATTTCTTCCTTATGCTTCTCGGAAAATTCTTCCCGTGAAAGATTTACATATAATCATTTGCCAGCAAAAGGTCTGCTGAATATCCACCTCGGTTGCACCGTCAGATCGGGGGCAGAAACATCATGCCCAGCTCGCTAAGGAAAGATGTAACCCAAGACCTGTCCGATATTCATACGGGAAGGCACACCCAAAGGATTCACTACGATATCCGTGGGACGACCGTCTGGCAGGTAAGCATATCTCTCATAGCACCCGAACTATAATCTCTGATTCCCGTGACGTCCATCCATCTCCATCACACCGATTTTTCTCTTCATGGGCATATAGATACGAACGGACTGGGAAACTCCTGAGCCAACCTGTCGGAATTCTCCTGTATAAACCATGGTGTTAATAACGGTCCGTAAGCACCGTGAGGTACCCCTGTTAGGAGGTATCTTTACTCTTGCCTTCTCACCGAAGATGGCATGAAGCAAAACGCTCCTCGGCGGTAAGCTCTGTCTCCCTTGGCGTTACACGACCTACAAGAATATTCCGGCACGAACCCTCCGCAACGATACGGATAATTCCTCTTTCGTCCAGATTCTTTTAAGGCATCATCACCCACATCAGAACGTCGGAGGTAATTTCTTCAGGGTCCCAACTTTGTATCTCTGGCCCTCACACTCATACTCTTCTAATATGAAATCGGAGGTGTAAACATCGTTTTGTACCAAACGCCTCGAAAGTAAAACCGCGTCCTCGTAGTTGTAACCTTCCCAGCTCGTAAATCCGATTAAGGGGTTCTTTCCCATGCAATCTCGCTGTCCTTTGTAGAAGGACTGTCTCGTAATAACATCCCCTGCCTCTACCCTGTCATGGGGTATTGACAATGGGCTTTTTGGTTATAACAGTTACTGGGGTTACTACGCAAAACTTCATCAGCTTATACTCGTCAATTCCTCCGTCCTTATCTCTTAATCAAGATTCTTGCAGAGGAAGAAAGAGTAACCTCTCCACTGTTCTTCGCCACTACGCAGGCTCCGGAGTCTACAGCCGCCTTTGCTGACATACCGATCCACCACCGTGATCTCGGTAATCGTGCGGTATCGCCCGACGCTGCATGTTGGATCCCATCAGGGCACGGTTCGCGTCATCGTTTTGCAGTGAAAGGAATCATGAAGTCGCACCGAGAATACCATCTTCGGGGATACGTCCATTAAATCAATACTGGTCTTGGGAAAAGCAGAAGTCTGATCCCGATATTCACTCGGAAACGTTATCATGCTTAAAAATGTCCTTCCCTCATCCAGAGGCTCATTCTGCCTGAGCAACCACGAACTGGTCTTCCTCGTCTGCGGCAAGATATACCGCCTCGATTGGTAACCACCTTTGATTGGCATGGATCGGTCTTATCTACCACCAAGTAAGGCGCCCTCGATAAAACCGTACTCATTGATTCTTGCATAAGAAGCCAAGGAGTTAATCAAAACCGATGTTCTGGTCCTTCAGGGGTCTCTGATAGGACACATTCTTCCGTAGTGGGTGTACTGACTCCGCACTCGAAACCTGCACGATCTCTGAAAGACTGCCAGTCCCAATGCGGAAAGTCTTCTTATGGGTAAGTTCTGAAAGGGGTTGTTCTGGTCCGATGAACTGAGACAGCTGAGAGGAACCGAAGAATTCCTTTACTGCTGCTGTTACGGGCTTAATATTGATTAAGGATCGAGGAGTAATCTCATCAATATCCTCGGTGGACATCTTCTCTACTACTCTTTCCATACGGGACAATCCGATACGATACTGGTTCTGTAAAAGCTCAACGGCACGAATACGACGATTTCCGTGTGGTCAATATCGTCCACTGTGCCGATTTCTTCATCCAGATTCAGTAACAGTTAATGAAAGCACACTTTCCTTAGTAACATGCTTTGAATCAGGCTGTGGATGTTCTACGAATCGTATCCTCAGTGCGTCCTCTCCTGTCCTTCCACGGAAGCCAAAAGTTCTTTAAGGGCAGGATAGAATACTAATTCATTGATGCTCGCACCTCAGGATTGATGGAAGAGGGAATCCAATCTAATATCCACCTGCATGGAAGAAAGCACTCTTTCCGTTCTTGTAGGTCCGTCAATCCAAAACAAAGGGAACAGCGGCGTTCTGAATCTGCTCTGCCAATTCTCAGCTAACGGTTGCCCTGCCTCAGCCAGCTGTCTCCGTCTCCTGCGTAAACAGCCTCAGCCAATACATGCCCCGATTCTGTTCTTAAAATGTAATTTCTTGTTGAACTTGTATCGTCCCACCTTGGCTAAATCACAGCGTCTCGGGGTCAAAAACATGGAGTTCAATAGGGATTGGGGAGTCCACGGAAAGCTTGGTTCTCCGGTCGAATTGTATAACTCTAAGAGACCTTCCTGGTAATTTTCAGAAGGATCTTTGTCGATAGAAGCTAAGAGCTTTGCAGTCTTCTCGAATAAATCAAGAATATCCTTGTTGGAACCTACCCAAGCGCACGAATAAAGACAGTAACTGGTACCTTTCTGGTTCTGTCTACACGAACGAAGAATACGTCATTGGAGTCTGTTTCGTACTCAATCCGTGCACCACGATTTGGAATTACGGTACTGCTGTAAAGCTCCTTACCTACCTTTATCATGGTTCACCCCATAATAAATTCCCGGAGAACGCACCAACTGAGAAAACGATAACTCTTTCCGCACCGTTGATGACGAAGGAGCTGTTCTCTGTCATTAAAGGAAGGTCACCCATGAAGATTTCATGTTCATTGATTTCTTCCCTTATCCTTATTAAAGAGGCGAACTTTAACCTTAAGGGGAGCTGCATAGGTTGCATCTCTTTCCTTACACTCTTCTATGCTGCACTTTTGCCTCTTCCTTAGCCAGTTTGAAATTTCACAAACCCAAGCTAAGATGTCCTGCAAAGTCCTGGATGGAGAGATATCATCAAAGGCCTCCTCAAGCCTTCATGCAAAAACCATTCATAGGAATCCTTTTGGATTTCAATGAGGTTTGGCATTTCGAACTTCTTTGCTCTGAGAGAAAGTCATTCTGAGATTCTTTTCCGGTTTGCACCGGATGCATTTTAGCTTTTTCATCGACCGTTCACCCCTAATATCCGAGATATATCTCATCTCTTTGCTAAGAATCCATAATAAAACTTGTCCCAACTTGCCTTTTAGTATTATAATATGCTTAAAAACAACTCGGGAAACTCCTTTAATTTATGGATTAGTTGACGATACGTTCACTTTTTCTTTGGTATTTTTCTTCCTTTGGACGAAAAATAGGCAGAGTTATCCCCCTACCGGCCAAAATAAGCAAACTTCATACTACCATTCTTTACCTTTTTCTGTCAAGGAGAAATATGGCTCTTTACGCTTTTCAGCGAAACATTTCAAAAGAAAGCTAGGGTTTTTATGGAGAAAAACCATCTATTCTTTCTCTTTTTCTGTTGGAGTTTTGGAACAGGGGCACGCTTTCCTGCTAACCTCGTTACGTAGTGACACTAAGCGAAAAACTTCAGTCCCTTTGTTTTTCTGCAAGTGCCAACTGGCTCAGATTACCCCTTATTCCAAAACTCCTCCAGAAAAAACGCAAAGTAAATTTTTCTCGTAAAAACCAGCTTTTTTTCTTATTTTCTACTTTTTATATTCCTTACTTCTTTGCTTGTTGCTTTCTTCACAGCGTCTTCCGCCTTCTTTTCTTAAGTTGGCGAAAAATCCTTTTTCTTTGGTGCCTCAGGTACCACTCCGCCTCGTACAGACTTGATAGAGCGAATATAGATTCGGATACCGCACACTTTACTTCCTTCTTTACAGGAAGTACCTCATAAACATTGGGATCCGCCATAAGAGCTAATACCTTCGGTCCCACCTTTTGCCTTTAACAATGGGAAGCTTTGAAAAGCGAAGATAGAAGGGAAGCTCCTTCTCCACCTGCTCCGGCAAGCCTGCCGCAACAGCTGCCTTCACACTCAGCTTCTTCTTATCAATAATCAACATGGAAACTTCCATGGTATTGGCTTCAATCATGGGTTGCTGTGCAGCCTGCTTTTCCTGCAAACGTCTTCCCATAAAAATATAAAGCTATTAATACGATGAAAAAGCAAAATCAAAATTACCAACAAAATCGAAATAATGCTTTTGTGGAGCAATTGCCAGTACCATGAACACCTCATTTCCAAGTCTACAAATTATTCTGCTTATTTTTGCAAAGAAACGTTTACATTTTACTCCGAATAGGGCGAAATTGCAATGGAGAGTTCTGTCTCCGCCACCTTTTGTCCAAACTGAAAGAGTGTGTAATAGAGACGAATTTCTCCTTGTCCCCGAGAGAAGTCTACATTTGCAATCCACCTCTGCCGTATCAAACTCCAAGGGCAGAACGCTCACCTCGTTTCATAGTCCACTTTCCAACGGACGCCTCCTTCATAGAGAAGTTTCTCCTCTTCCTTCCAGTTTCGTATAATTTCCAGACGACCTTCCGTCGGATATAACTTCATGCCATGGTGTACTCCCTCTTGAAAAATAGCTGAGAAGAAAACTGCTCTCCTCTTTGCATCAGTACACCGGAATGCTCCAGTACGAAGCTGTCCAAGTCCCCGTCATATTTTTGCCCCGGTATGCATAGTCATTTTGACCTTCATCTTAATCTCTTACCTCAGTCACAGCTTTCTTTTTCCATAACTTTTTCTTTTTCATAACTTTTCTTTACGACAATAAAGACAATATAATAGGGACCCTCGTGCATAACAGAGCCCCTAGGAGAATGGAAATCAAACATTTAAAATCAAATTGATTGTGTACTTAGTATAGCACAATCTTGCAAAAAAAGTTTAAAGTCCACGGAAATAATTATTTATGAAATTCTTAAGGTCTATGAAAAGCACTCTCTAGAAGTTTCTCTACCAGCTCTTCTATGGAATATCCCTTTTTCTTAAAAAAAGCATGGGATACATGGAAATAGAAGTGAAGCTCGCATAGTATTGATTTCATTAAAAATCACCTCTTCCCGGACAAGAAGAAATCCACTCTGGAGAGAGAGAAGCTGTCCACCGCTAAGAAGACCGTCTCAGCCGCCTTTCTGATTTTCTCTTCAATCTCTCGAGATATCCGGGATGGAGTTCCGTCTTGGAATCCGGATTATTATATTTAGCGTCATAATCGTAGAACTCTGCTGCCGCAAGAATTTCTCCCACAGAGGAGCTTTTACCTGCCCTTCTTTTTCCGGAGAATACTGCACATTCCAGTTCTCTTCCTGTAATGCTTTCTTCCACCAAGACTCTTCTATCCACCGAAAGGGCATTTTCCACCGCCTTCTTTAAGGCCTCTCTATCCTTTGCCTTACTTACGCCGCAGGAAGAGCCTGCATTGGAAGGCTTTACAAACACCGGATAGGAAAGAGCAGCTTCCACCTTGGAAATAATCTTCTCCTGATTTTCCCACTGGCTTCGCACAAAGGAGATATACTTAGCCTGTCGAACGCCAATCTTTGCCAAAAGGCTTTTCCACCGCCATCTTAGTATAAACCTTATCCATAGAAATCGCAGAGGAAAGTACCCCAGCAGCCCACATAGGGAATTCTGGCAATCTCCAAAAAGTCCTTGAATGGTTCCGTCTTCTCCATCCTTGCCATGAAGCACCGGAAAGACTACATCAATTTTTTTCCAAGTGACTTTCTCCGTTTTTCCCCAGAAAAAGCACGGAAGAAAGCTTTGCGTCCGGAAGAATCATGGCTCTCTCTGCACTTTCCTTCCAGCTTCCGTCTTCAATGGCTTCTTCTTTTCTCCACCGAATCCATTCCCTGATTTTCGTAATACTGATACAAAGCACCTTGTACTTTTTCTTGATTTACCGCCCTCTTAATCGTGAGCACAGAGCGACAAGAAACCTCATGTTCTGTAGACTGTCCCCCAAAAAAGTAAAACCGGGGTCTTCCTCATCATTTTCCTTCTTTTCTATTTTTGTAAAAACATCTTATTCTTCCCAAACAGGAGAATAAGTATTTTGAAAAGCTTAAAACAAAATCTGCTCTTCTCTCGATCAAAGCCTTAGTTGGAAGCCTTCTCAATCTGAACGATGGCTGTCTTCTGCATCGGAATACGACAGTTCTTGTTTCCGCCGAACTCTACGATTACCGTATCCTCAGTAAGGTCAATGATGACACCGTAAAACCCCGAACTGGTAAGAACCGTATCTCCCACAGCAAGGGAGCTCATCAAATCCTGCAGTTTTTTTCTTTTTCCTGCTGCTGAGGACGAACACCCAAAAAAATAGAACATGGCAATAATCACTACCGCATAAATAATCCAACCTACTGCTCCCAATCCTGCCATAATGTATCTCCTTTTCTTCTGTCAAATCTTCTCCCTTAGGAGTTTTGTATTTTTAGTTTATATAAGGCTTCCGTCTTCCAGCTTTCCCAACGATTTTCCCGAATGGCGTTACGCATTTCCACCATCAGGCGATTATAATAGGAAAGATTATGTAAAACGCAAAGCCGCATTCCCAGCATTTCCTTCGCCTTTAAAAAGATGACGGATATACGCTCTGGAATAACCCCCGTATACGTTCCGTCCTCTTTTCGAATCCCTTTGCAAGCCGGGCAATCACAGCCCTCTTCAATGGGACGCATATCCTTTTCATAAGCCAGGTTCCAAAGATTCAGCTTCCCGGTGGCATGATACACATGACCATGTCTTCCGTTTCTGCTGGGGAACACACAATCGAAAAAGTCAATTCCCCGATCCACAGCCTGAATCATATTTTTCCGGAGTTCCTACCCCCATAAGGTAGGTAGGCTTTATGTCTTGGGCAAATGAGGAACCACCGCATCCAAAAATCCGGTACATATCCTCATGGCTTTCTCCCACAGCCAGACCGCCAACTGCATAGCCTTCCAAATCCAGCTCCGTAATACGCTTGGCATGGTCGATACGAATATCTTCCAAAACCCCTCCTGATTAATCCCAAAGAGAATCTGCTTAGGATTCAGGGTATCTTCCGTGCTGTTCAAACGATCCATCTCCGCCTGACAACGAAGAAGCCAACGGGTTGTTCTCTCCACGGAAGGAAGAATATAATCCCTGCTCCGCCAAGGCCGGCGGACACTCGTCAAAAGGCCATGGCAATGGTAGAGCCCAAGTTGGACTGAATCTGCATGGATTCCTCCGGTCCCATGAAAATCCTTCTTCCATCTATATGGGAGCGGAATTCCACCCCTTCTTCCCGAATTTTTCTTCCGGTTTTGGCCAGACTGTAAACCTGAAAACCGCCGGAATCGGTAAGGATGGGCTTGTCCCAATTCATCATCCTGTGTAAAGCCTCCCAGCTCCCGGATAACCTTGTCTCCGGTTCGCATGGAGATGATAGGTATTGGACAACTCCACCTGTGTATGCACCAGACGAAGATCATCCGTGGATACCCCACCCTTGATGGCTGCCACAGTACCCACATTCATAAAGACCGTGGTTTCTATCACACCATGGACGGTTTCCACATGGGCAGACTTGGCTCTTCCGCACTGCCCTTTGATTTCATATTTCATTTTGGCAGCTGCCATAGTCACCCCTTTTCCTTTACTATTTCTTGTAAGCTGTTCCTTCTTTCTCTGGAAAGAATCACAAAAAATCAAACCAAAGCGGTCCTAGCGATACACACGGAAGACCAAGCGCCGGCTACAATACCCACCATCAAGGGCAGGGTGAAATCTCTAATGGAGCTTACTCCGAAGATGTAAAGCACAAATACGGAAATAAAGGTAGTCAGTGAGGTATTGATTGAACGGGTTACCGTACTGGAAATCGCCTCATTTACCACATATTCCAATCCTTCTTCTTGCTACCGTTGTGTAAATTCTCACGGATACGGTCAAAGATAACGATGGTAGCGTTAATGGAATATCCTACGATGGTTAAGATGCAGGCAATAAAGTTTGAGCCCACCGCCCAACGAAGTACCGCATAAAAAGTAACGGTAATCAATACGTCATGAGCCAAGGCCATTACGGAAGCGGATGCAAACTTAATGTCTCTGAATCGAATCCAGATATAAATCAACATACAGAAGATAGCAATCAGCAAAGCCCAAACCGCATCCTTCTTCATTTCTGTGGAAACCGCACCAGAAATGTTCTCGGTAACAATCTTATCCTCGGAAATGGAGAACTTCTCCCGAAGACTGTCATACAACTTGGTTCTTTCCTCGGTGGTCATGGTTCTGGTCTTAATGATAACCTCATTGGTTCCCGCAACCTTAGCAGCCTGGGTGGAAGCATTTCCCCCGGTAGCTGCAGTAAACAGAGGAATCACCTCACTATCTATCTCCTTCATGGACATATCCTTATCGAAGGTAATGGTAGTGGAGGAACCTCCCTTAAAGTCCGGTCATAGTTAAAGATATCTCCGGTATTTTTTTCTTATTCATTGCCGTGAAAAATGAATCCCACAATAATTACTAAGGAAGAAAATGCTGTAGGCAATTCTTCTGAAACCGATAAAGTTGATTACCTTGGTTTCCTTCTTAATACCGTAGAGCTTTGGGGTTTGTCGCTCCCAAAGCGAAAAAGCAGTTAATAATCCTCTGGTTACAAAAAGTGCAGTAATCAGAGAAATGATAATACCGATGGCCAAGGTGGTTGCAAAGCCCTTTACGGTTCCTGAACCACGGATATACAGTACTGCCGCCGCAATCAAAGTAGTAATGTTACCGTCCAAAATTGCAGACAAGGCCTTTTCAAATCCTGACTTAATTGCCTTATCTACGGAATTTCCGGCACCAATTTCTTCCTTTAATTCGGGTGAAGATAATAACGTTGGCGTCCACCGCCATACCGATGGATAGAATAATTCCGGCAATACCCGCAAAGTCAGGGTAACTTCAAAGGCCTGCATCAGCACCATTTCCAGCCCCACATACATGAAAAAGAGCCAGAGATGCCGCAAGACCGGGGATACGATAAACACAAAGCATGAAAAGCATAACCAATGCAATACCGATAGCCGCAGCCTTCAAAGAGGTGGAAATCGCTTCCGCACCCAAGGTAGCACCGATTACATTGGAACGAAGCTCTGTCAGGCTAACCGGCAAAGCACCGATACGAATGGTCGAAAGCAATCTTCTGCGCCTGCTCATAGCTTTCGATGGGACTGATGCTGGCCTGTCCGCCGGTAATCGCTTCTTTAACATTTGGAGAAGAAATGACTTCATTGTTATAGATAATGAAGATACGCTTTCCCACATTGTTCTTGGTGGCTTCCGCAAATTTTTGTCGCACCTGCCTCTGTGAAATGCAGCTCAATCACATATTCACGATTGTTGTTCTGGTTGGTCATTCCCGCAGTAGCTGTTTTTACATCATCACCGGTAAGAAGAACATTGCCATCCTCATCCGCAAACTGCAGGGTGTACCCGCTCTCCAAGCTCCGCCAAAATTTCATTGGCATCGGTAGCTCCGGGAATATCAATATTGATACGATTCTTTCCTTCCTGATATACCTGCGCCTCTGTGGAATAGCTCTGAGCCTTCATTTGAAGCTTATACACCGTGTCACTCATCTGCTCGGCGGTAGGATTCTCTTCCACGGTTTGGTAGGTGATGGACACACCACCGTTCAGGTCCAATCCCAGCTTAATGTTTTTTGCATTCAGGTAACCCAAAACGCAAAAAGCTATGGTCAGCAGGAGGATTCCTATAAAGCCGTAGCACTGCATTTGATTTCTTGTTCATCTTCTACTTCCTTTACAATCGAATTTGGTGAAACGCTTTTCTCCTCCGGAAAAGGAAAAATGTTTCACCAGATTTCGCCCTTATCCCTGTTTTCTCCGAAGTTTTCCGGTTACTCCCATCACTCGGGCATATACCGGTTTATATTATCATAGGCTCACCCTGCTCGCAAGAAAAAAAGGCAATTCCTTTCACGGAAATACGGGATTTTTCAAAAATATCCCCAAGGCCTTCTCGGCCAAGGGGACTTTTTCGATTCTTCCGTTACTTTTTACTCTTCCACTTCACCGATGCTGACGTGGTTTTTCAAATCCTGTTTTGGTAAATTTCCCGGTATCCAGCTCAGGCATAAGCTCTGTGGTAATAATCTTTACCATCTCTTCAAACTTTTGCCAAATCCTCCTTGCTGAAACGCTTCTTACAACGAGCTTCTACAGTCTTTACATAACTGTCAGGAAACATTGTAATAATCCCAAAACTTCTTCGTGGGACGAAGGTGGAACTCTCTTCGATCATTTTCATCCTGAATTTTCTCGATGTAGCCCTTCTGCACTAAGGCATTCACCTTATAGGCGGCATTAGGAGCGGAAATTCCCATCATAATGGCAAATTCCTGTACCGTTGGCTCTCCCAGAGCCTTGATACATTCAATGCTATAGCTTTCTACAGTGGTCAGACTGGCCTCTCTTTTCGAATTTCGCAAATACCTGCATATAAAAAAATAAATTCGAAACTTGTTGTACAACTCAATAATCGATTCACTAAACATAGCATTCTCTCTTCTTGAAATAAGTAGACTGTGACTTGTTAAACTTTAACAGAAAAATCTTGTCATTTGCCTATAGGGTATAAGGAATTTTTTTCTATAAAATTTCAAAACTTATTAATAAAATGATTTTTATATAAGGGGTTTTAATGGTTCTCTTCTGAACTCCGGTAGTGTTAAAGGATATAGTTACGCATTTCTGCGGTACAGCCTTCCTCTTCAGGCACGCTCCCGCTAATCTTCGCCCTGCAGCGGATACTACGCGAAAAACAGCAGTACCTTTGTTTTTCGTAAGTGCCGGCGGGGCTCAGATTGCCCTCATCGGAAGCTGTATCGCAGAAATGCTGTTCATAATTATAATTCTACCCTCCGTCGGTCTCAGAAGTTCGAAACAGAAGACTTTAAAAGCAGGCGAATATAATTCATTTCATCTAATCGAGTGAAATTTTATAGAATATTCGGAGGATGGAGAGCCTCTTGTCGTTTCGTCGGTGTCGCAAAATGCACTCCAAATTTCTCTGATTCCTTTCTTCTTTCGGCACGACTTCAAAGCAGTGCTTAGATCTCCTAGATTTCCCCACTTTATGTACCAATGGAAAAGAATGTCTCAAAAGTTAGTCCGGGTTTTTCCGGTAGTGGAGGGTTGAAAAGCGGGGTAATCTGATCCCCGGGTACTTGCTGAAAGCGAGCAGGGCGAAGCTTGAGCTTAGTACCCACGGTAGGCGAAGTTAGCGGGAGCGTGCCCGCTTTTAAGCTCCTATACTGCCGGAAAAACCATGTCTACTAGCGACCTCTTTTCCTCATTAGTATATAAAAGCTCTACTGCACTGCAAAAGTCAATTCCGCCTTCACTACGGTCTTGCCATCCACCTTGGCTTCCGCCTCTCCTATTCCTACCGAGCCTTTTTCTATTCACTACTCAGCAGCTAAGCTCCAGTACATCTCCGGGACGAACCTGTTTTTTTAAACTTACAGTTCTTGATTCCCAAAGAGAGCAATCTTTCCTTTATTTTCCGGAAGAGCCAAAGAGCCACTGCCCCGGTCTGTGCCAAAGCTTCCACTAATCAAAACCCGGGCATTACCGGATAGGGAGGGAAAATGCCCTGGAAAGAAGGGTTCGTTGATGGTAACGCATTTCTTTGCCACCGCAAATTCTCCCGCTTCGTAATCTTGAATTTCGTCAATCAGCAAAAAAGGATAACGATGGGGAATAATGGCTTTGATTTCTTCAATGTTTAACTTAGGCATATTGACCTCCTCTAAAAAAATTCCACCGGCAGTTTCCCCGCCGATGGAGTAGATATTGAAGATGGAACTGATAAAACAAACTTGGCTTTTTTCTGCTGTATAGCTTTTTGAATTCGGGCACGCTCCCGCTACTTCGCCCTGCAGCAGTACTAAGCTTCAAGCTTCGCTACACTCGCTTTCAGCAAGTACCGGCGGGCTCAGATTGCCCGTATTTAAAGCTATACAGCCGAAAGCCATTTCAAGTTATTTTAGCAGTTCCATCTTACTATTGGCTTACTGTATTGTAGGAAACTACTCTGCTTTTCCAAAAACCAGAGTGGCATTGTGACCGCCAAAATCCTAAAGAATTGGAAAGGCTGTAGTGGAGCTCCTGCTTTCTTCCCTGATTTGGTACATAATCCAGATCCAGCTCCTCATCCTTTACCTGATAATTCATGGTGGCAGGTACAAAGCTATCCTTCAAAGCCAGCACGAGAAGATGGCCTCTACTGCTCCCAGCCCCTCCCAAGGTGTCCGGTCATGGACTTGGTGGAGGATACGGGATAGAATAGGTCTCTCTCCAAAAACCGTCTTGATGGCGGCGGTTTCACCCTTATCATTTAAATTGGTGGAGGTACCGTGGGCATTGATGTAATCAATCTTTTCAGGAGCAAGATTGGCATCTTTGTAACGCAAGCTTCATACAATCCGCTCCTCCCTCTCCGTTTGGTGCAGGGGAGGTAATATGGAAGGCATCACAGTTTGCACCATAGCCCAGCACTTCTCCGTAAATCTTTGCCCCTCTCTTCAGAGCATGCTCTCTTTCCTCCAGCACCAAAATGCCTGCCCCCTCTCCCATCACAAAGCCGGAACGCTCCTTATCGAAGGGGATGGAGCCTCTGCTGACTTCGGAAGCAGGAGAAAAGAGCCTTCATACTGGAAAATCCGCCTATTCCCAGTTCGGAAATGGTGGCCTCGGTTCCTCCGCAAACCATAGCAGTTTCGTAACCGTCTCTGATTCTATGGAAGGCATCTCCGATGGCATTGGAGCCGCCTGCACAGGCAGTTACCGGGCAAATGCACATTCCCTTTAAATGATGGCGAATGGCAATTTCCGCCGCCGCCATATTGGAAATGGACATAGGGATAAAGAAGGGATTTACACGCTCAAAGCCCTTGGAAGCGCCACGAGTATGCTCTGATTCAATGGTTTTGCAGGCCGCCGATTCCGCTGGAAAACAATACAGCCAATTTCTTCCTCAGGAAGCGTTCCTACAATACCGCTGTCATTTACCGCCTCTTCTCGCCCACATGGCAAACTGGGTAAAGCGGGACATATGCTTTAAATCTCTTTTATCAAAAACGGTCTCCGGATGAAAATCCTTTACTTCTCCGGCTAAATGAATGCTGAAGTCCTCTGCCGGAAAGGCGGTAATGGGGCCAATGCCCACCTTTCCCTCCTGAATTCCCTGCCAGCTTTCAGCAACGGAATTTCCGGTGGGGTTCACTGTTCCTAATCCGGTAATTACAACGCGTCTTCTCTCCATAGTATTCTTATTCTCCATTTCCAATCAAGATTTGCACTCTGTTTTTACAAACTCTATTGTCGCTCTACATTGCCACTCTATAGTTTCTTTTCTATATCGTAACTTTATATAGCTTCATTCTATATTTTTCGACTCTACATGCCCATTCCGCCATCTACCAAGAGAGTTTCTCCTGTAATATAGCGAGATTCTTTCTTTGGCAAAAAGCTACCGCATTTGCTACATCTTCTCCCTGTTCCGAAAGCCTTCATAGGAATGTTTCCGTAACATTTCTTCCTTCACCGCCTCCGGTAGTCCTGCAGTCATTTTCGTATCAATAAAAGCCGGGACAAACCACATTTACTGTTACATTTCTTCCTGCCAGCTCTCGGGCCAGACACTTGGACATGCTGATAAGTCCGGCCTTGGAAGCCGCATAATTGCTCTGTCCCACATTTCCGTGAACCCCCACAATGCTGGAAATCTGAATAATCCTGCCGTAACGCTTTTTCATCATCAGCTTCCTACGGCTTTGGAAAAATAAAGAAAGGCTCCCTCGAGGTTTGCATCCAGTACTTCATCAAAAGTCTTCCCGAAGACATTTTTAGAAAAAGATTGTCTCTTGTGATGCCGGCATTGTTCACTAAAACTTCAATTTCGGAAAAACGGGCAACGGCCTCCGCCACAATTCTTTCCACATCCTCTTCCTTCTTGATATCTCCCCAGCAAAGGAGGGTTTCCACGGAAGGATAAGCCTTATGAATTTCTTCCTCTACAGCCCACAGCTGCCGCTTCATTTCCGGCATAGTGAGCACCACATTTCTTCCCTCCGCCGCCATTTTTCAAAGCAATCGCACTGCCGATGCCTCCGCTGGCACCTGTAACCAGACAAGTCTCTCTTTCCGCTATCTTCCTTCCTTTCTATCCATTACGCCTTGTACGTTCAAAGGATAGTCCTTTTCTATTGTTCCCTCTTTACTCTTGTTAAAAGACTTATCCCTTTTTCTTTGTTTTTCAAAGTCGAAATCTAAGCATTTTTGTTTCTAAAAATGCTTCCAGCTCTTCCTTATTTTCCAAGCTTACTACTTCAAAAATCTTCGATACCCATATCCTTGGCAGTCTTCTTTAAGAAACCGGAAATGGTCTTTCCCGGGACCGATTTCCACAAAGTTTCTCACCCCAAGGTCCAGAAGTCTTCTAAGATCCTCTTCCATACGCACCGGCTTTTGTACCTGTTCCACCAAAAGCTCCGGAACGCTTGGGTCTCCTTCCTGTCTTTCTCTTCCTAAGAAGTTATGAAGCACAGGGCAAGTTCCCTCTTGGAAAGTAATCCCTTTAAAAATACTCCCGCAGTGCTTCTCCCGCACTTTTCATAAAAGGAGGTATGGAAAGGGCCGGAAACCTTTAAAGGAATCGCCTTCTTGGCTCCTGCCATCCAAAGCCAGTTTGGATGCCTCTTCCACAGCCTTCTTTTCTCCGCCGATGACGATTTGTCCCGGGCAGTTTAGGTTACAAAGGCTCACAGCGCCTCCCACTTCCTTGCAAACCTTGTCCAAGGCTTCCTCGGACATCCCGAGTATTGCCGCCATGGAGGATTCGATTCCCTTTGATGCCTCTTCCATCTTTTTTCCACGGAAGGCTACCATTTCCACCGCTGTCTTTGCGGAAAAATACGGAAGCTGCCTCCAGTGCGGGAGTATTCCCCCGTGGAAAGGCCCAGCGCATAGTCGGGCTTGATTCCATTTTTCCCGTAAAACTGCAGTCATACCGCAGGCAAATGCCACAAGAGCCGGCTGAGTATAACGGGTTTCATTGATTTTCCCTTCAGGATCCTCGAAGGAGAGCGTCTTTACATCAAAGTCCAGCTCCGCCTCGTCATAGGCCTTACGAAAGGCAGGAAAGGCTTCATATAAGTCCTTTGCCCATTCCCTTAACCTGACTTCCCTGTCCTGCATATAAAAATGCTGTCTTCATCTTTCCTCCTTATGAAATCCCGGGAATTCCCCGGCAAATATCCGCTAAAATCTCCGCCACCGGACGAATCTTAGTAACCTGTCCGCAGGTCTGTCCTGCCATGAGGGAACCGGTTTTTGGTATCTCCGTCAAAAACTGCCCTACGAAGGAGCCCAGAGTGAACTTTTCCAGTTCCATCTTATCCGCTCCGGCCTTTTTCACGGCTTAAGTATTCCCTACTCATCTGATTCTTTAATACTCGCACTGGTACACCGGCAATTCTTCCGGTTACGATGGTATCGGATCCGGAGGCCTTCAGCACCGCCTCCTTATAATTTTTCATGCGATGGGGCACTCCTCCGCCGCCAAAGGGGCAGTTCCAATCTGGGCGCCGCAGGCTCCTAAAAGTAAGCACTGCCTGCATTTGCCGATTGTCCGCAACACCTCCTGCTGCAATCACCGGTATGGAAACCGCATCCACGGTCTGAGGCACCAAGGTCATGGTGGTCATTTCCTCCGATATGGCCTCCGGACTCACAGCCCTCCGCAATTACCGCATCCGCTCCCAGCTTTTCCAGTCTTTTCGCCGGGATGGGAGCCGGCACCACAGGAATCACTCTGATTCCCGCCGCCTTAAAGCTTCCATGTAAATGCCGGGATTTCCGGCTCCGGTGAGTTACTACCGGTACCTTTTTCCTCAATGCAGATTTCCACCATCTTATCGGTTTCCGGATTCATCAGCATGAGATTCACCCCAAAGGGCTTGTCGGTTCTTTCCCGAAGGATGTGGATTTCCTTCCGAAGACCCTCTGCCTCTCGAATGCCTCCCTGTTCCAATCAGCGAGGGCTCCCTGCGTCGGAGCAAGCCGCCGCAAAGGCTCCTGTGGCAATATTGGCCATTCCTCCCTGAATAATGGGGTAACGAATTCTAAAATCTCCTGTAATCCAGTCATAATCTCTCCTTAATTTCCTTTACTTTCTCTACGCTTTTTCGTACTGAATTTCTGCGGAGGCATAGGTCAGCCCCTGAGCCGAAGCCCACAAAACCAGCTTGTCTCCGGAATGTCAAAAGACCCTTTTTCCTGCATATCCTTTAAAGCCATGGGGATGGAGGCTCCGGAGGTATTTCCGAAATACTCCATATTTTCAAAAAACTTCTTGGGATCCGCCTTCATGTGTCGCACCACATTTCGAATGATTCTGGAATTGGCCTGATGACATACCACATGCTGCACAGTTTCCAAACTGTCTCCAGTCTTTTTCCAAGACCTTCTCGATGCAATGGGGAACAATGTCAATGGCAAGAGAAAACCCCTTTCCATCCATTACCCAGGTGGTCCAGCTTTTCGTGCTTTCCTGCACTAACCCCTTCTCCCAACTTCTCCTGATTCTCCGTGCCATCCTCATAAAAACCGTCAAAGGCTCCGGTGTAAAATGCAGAGGCCATAATGGAATAATCTCCTTAGAGCCCTAAGTAGGAAGCATAGAGAGCCTTGGCATCTCTTTTCACCACCGCTGCTCCTGCTCCGTCTCCGAAAATGACGGAGGTGGTTCTGTCCTCTATTTTCAAAAGTCTGGAAAGCTGCTCCGTTCCCACCACCAGGGCATAGTCCTTGCTGGTGGAGAGCAAAAGTCCTCTGGCTACCTCCAGCCCGTAAAACAAAAACCGCTGCAGGCCGCATTTAAATCCAATACGGGAACATCTTCTTTGGTGCCCAATTCCTTTGCCGGGATAGCCGCAAGGCTTGGAGTAGAGAAGTCCGGAGACATGGTAGCCACCACAATCACGCCGATATCCTCTCCCTTTAGTCCCGCATCCGCCACAGCCTCCTTAGCCGCTTTAAGTGCTAAGGTTCCCGCACTCTCATCCTTTTCGCAAAAACGTCTTTCGTGGATACCTGTTTCTGGGAAAAAATCCATTCGTCACTGGTGTCCACCAGCTTCGCGAGTCATCATTGTGTACCCTCTTACTTGGGATAGCCGATCCAAGGCCAAGTATCTTTAGTCCTTCCATCATTCCTCTTTTCCTAAATGTTTCTGAACTTAGAGAGTCTGTCCTTACGGATTTCATGACGACTCATGCCTTCGTAGTATGCTAAAGCCTTCTCAAGATCTGATCAATGCCTTGTAAAGACTTTCCGGGTCATCACGGGCGCCTCCCAAGGACTCCGGCACAACCTCATCCGCCACATTGGCTTCCTTTAAATCCTTTGCGGTAAGCTTCATAACCTTTGCCGCTTCAGCCGCACGGGAGCTATCCTTCCATAAAATGGTTGCAAAGCCCTCCGGACTTAGAACGGAGTAAATGGCATTTTCCAGCATCAAAATCTTATTGGCTACACAGATTCCCAAAGCACCTCCGGAGCTTCCTTCTCCCGTAACCACCGCAATCACCGGCACATGGAGAGAACTCATAAAGGCAAGGTTTTTCGCAATAGCTTCCCCCTGTCCGTGCTGCTCAGCTTCTAAGCCGGGGTAAGCTCCCGGAGTATCTACAAAGGTAATAATCGGTCTGTCAAATTTCTCCGCCTGCTCCATAAGTCTTTTTGCCTTACGATATCCCTCCGGACAGGTCATTCCGAAGTTGCAGGAAAGATTTTCTTCCACAGTTCTTCCCTTTCTGTGACCCAGTACCGTTACAGGACGTCCGTGAAAACGGGCAATTCCTCCGTAAATGGAGCGATCCTCATCATAAAGATGGTCTCCCTTTTGCTCAAAAAAGTCTGTAAAAAGGGCGGAAACGAAGTCCTCCACATGGGGACGACGGGGATGTCTTGCCAAGAATACCCGATCTCCGGCTCCAAATCCTTACAGCTGTCTAGAAGCTTCTTCTTTTTCCTCTTGTAAAACTTTGATTTCCTCAGTTTTTCCTCTTCTGCAAGAAGCGCCTGAATTTTCTCTTTTTAAAGGCTTCTGTCTTTTCCAATACTTCCTTAATCATCTATATTCCTCCTTGATTCCTGATTCCGACAATGTCATTTTCAATCCTAGTTTTTCCGGCATGAAGGATTTCCATCCTACTTTTGTCCCTTTTGAACTTTTTTTAGCCGGCCTCTTTCAAACTGAGGCTTCCCGTTCCTGCAGTAGGGAAAATTTATCCATAAACTGTCTTAGGCCTTCTGGTGTAATTTCAAAAAGCTGAATCAAGGTGTCTCATATCTTTTCTTTCCACAATCTATCTACGAAGCCGTGGCTTTCCAGATATTCACTCTTCTGGAAGCCCTTGGGAAGCGTTTACTGTTAATGGTCTGCTCAATAACTCTGGGGCCAGCAAAACCGATGAGAGCTCCGGGCTCTGCCAGGGTAATATCTCCTAAGGTGGCAAAGCTTGCAGGTTACGCCTCCTGTGGTGGGGTGAGTCAGGTAGCTGATAAAAAGTCCTCCATGCTCGGAGAAAAGCTCCACTGCCGCAGAGGTCTTCGCCATTTGCATCAGGCTGTAAATTCCCTCCTGCATTCTGGCTCCTCCTGAAGCGGAGAAAAATAATCAAGGGGCATTGCTCCTTATCCGCCACTTCGATTCCTCTGGTTACCTTCTCTCCTACCGCACTGGGACATGGAGCCCATGAAGAAACGGCTGTCAGCACCAATACCACCACAGGAATTCCTCCGATTTTTCCCTTGGAAGAAATCACCGCCTCCTTCAGGCCGGTTTTTTTCGCCTGGCTGTCCGCCTTCTCTCTATACTCCGGGAAGTCCAAAGGATCCTTTTACCGCCATATCCTGATCCAGCTCACGGAAGGTTCCCGGATCATAAAGCATTTTCAAGCGATAATAAGCTCCGATGGGACTGTAAGAACCGCAATGAGGGCAAATATAGTAATTTTCTTTAACAGGAACGAAGAGCTCTTCTTCCGCATTTTCTACAGCTGATAAAGGTTGCAGGCACTTTTAAGGGTGCAGCTCCGCTCATGGTATCTTTATTGGCTTTTTGCCGTAAGTCCCTGTCTTTCACCAGCTCTACCAGACTTTGAATGGGTGATTTCATATTTCCTCCTATGGTTCTTGACCTTTCCTTTAGAAACAATTCTTCTCTTTGAGAAAAGCGTCCCTAAGGACGCCTGTTTTTCTATCTTTCTATCTTGATAAATTTACGCCTTTTGCGTTATTTGCATAGTCTAAAAATATCTTTTACGGTATGCATCTTTCCGATTTCTCCATCAGGAATGGAAACGCCCAGCTCATCCTCTAAAGCCATGTGTAGCTCCACTAAGGAAAGAGAATCCACCTCTAAGTCCTTCTGCATATCTGCCTCTAAAGTAACCTTATCCTCATCACATGCCAAAGTATCTACAATGATTTCCTTTAATCTCTCAATTCCATACTGAACTCCTTTCGCCTTTTTACTAAAAATTATTTTAATTAAATTTTTCGAAAGCAATATAACTGTAAATCATAAAAATTGTCAATAGAATATAAGGGATATAGTTTAAAATATGCAAGAAGTGGTTTTAAAAACCACTTCTTGCCGAGAAAAGAGATTTCGAAAAGCAAAAATAGCTTCCCTGCCAAAGGCAGGAAAGCGTATCTCCTATGAAAAGGGGGCCGGAGGAGATACATTCTCATCCGCCCCTTTTCCCATAGGGAGAAGGGGAGCTGTGAAATGCACAGCTCCCTATTTTTGCATACTTTACCTCAATATATCTTCTCCCATTTTATTGATGTGCGATAAAGAAGCAATAGAAGTGTAAAAAATTTTGCCGTTCCTATCCGGCACTTGGCCATTGTGTCGGATAGGTCGGGCGTGTAAACTTCGGGCAAATCAATCTTGCCGACAAAGCTGTAATAAATCTCATATGTCCTGCCTGCAGGGTGCCGTTCTCGTCATAGCTGCACTCATGCACGACGATTTTCTCAATCATTTCCCGCAAGAGGGTGGGGGTAAGTTCCTCAAAGGCAAGGTGCTTTCGGACGATACCCATAAACTTTTCCGCGTTGACGGTGGCGGCCTGCGACTTGGAGAGTTCTTCCTGCAAAGCGGCGGCGCGGTCTTTCAGTTCCCGCTGTTCCTGCTCATAGTCTGCCGACAGTTCCATGAAACGCTCGTCGCTGATTTTTGCCGTTCACATTGTCCTCATACAGCCGCTTGATAATGCGGCTCACTTCGGCAATGCGCTCCTGCGCCTGTTCAAGCTGCTTCGTGGCTGCGGCGGTCTTTCTCTTGCCGCCGATCTCGTTCTGCTGGATAAGCAGCTTCACAAAGCGGCTCTCATGCTTGGCGGCGTATTCGGTCACTTGCCGGAGATTGGAGAGGACGCCGGCGGTCAACAGGTCGGTGCGGATAAAGTGCGCCGTACGGTCGCGGGTGCGCTTCTTGTAGCTGCCGCAGATGCAACAGTCCTGCTTGCGGTTCTTGTTCTGATACCGCTGCTGGTACATCACATGGCCGCAGTCGGCGCAGAACAGCATACCGGAGAACAGCCCACTTCGTCATAGCGGTTCGGGCGTTTGCGCTGCTTGCGTAACTCCTGCACGCGCTCCCATGTTTCCGTGTCGATAATCGGCTCATGGTGGTTCGGGAAAATGGCCTGCTTCTCCACGGGGTTCTCTACGCTGTGCTTGGTCTTGTAAGAGGGCTTCTCCGTCTTGAAGTTTACCAGACAGCCGGTGTACTCCGGTTTTTCCAACAGGTGGACAACGGTATTTGTCGCTTCATTTGCACTCATAGCGGGGTGATAGCGGCGGGTGCTGCCCGTCCTGCGGTATTCCAGCGTCCACAGCGTGGGGATTTTGCTGCTCCGTAAAGCATACGGGCAATCTTGGTCGAGGCCGTTCAGCGCAAGGCAAAGCTGGTATATCTGCCGGACTACCGGCGCGGTTTCCTCGTCAACGATATAATTCTCGTCCTCGTCCAGCGAGGGTAGCCGTACACCGGCTTGCTGGTAACGGGCTTGCCGCTCCATGCCTTTTGCTCTCTTAACTGCCTTGATTTTTCTTGCTCGTATCTCTCACCAGCCATTCGTTGAACAGATTTCGCAGAGGGTAAAATCGTTGTCCATGCCGCCGTTTGCGCTGTCCACATTGTCGTTGACAGCGATAAAACGCCACGCCCTCTGAGGGAACAGCATTTCCGTGTAAAACCCTACCTGCAAGTAGTTTCGCCCTAACCGGCTCATGTCCTTGACGATGACCGTACCCACTTTCCAGCTTCAATGTCTGCAAGCATGCGCTTGAAAACCCGGGCCTTTGAAAGTTCGCGCCGGAATAGCCGTCGTCGGTGTACCAGCGCAGGTTGGTAAAGCCATTCCTGTTTTTGCAAAAGGCTTCGAGTATCCTTTTTTTGGTTCGATATGGAATTATCTCTCACCTTGCAATTCGTCCTCATGGGACAATCTCGGATAAAGGGCGGTAATGAGGTTTTTGGGTGGCTTGTCTAACATAAAATCCTCCGTTTCGACAGCCAGCTCACTATTCCGTGGTTTCATTGTACCACGGAATAGGGAGCTGGTTGTATAGCGTCAAAAGTGTCAAATCTGCTTCTTTACAGCTTGTCAAATCGCCGGTTTTTGTGTAGCAGCGGCTTCCGCTTCCAGTACCCGCGCCATTTTGTCGGCGGCGGTGGTGGTCGTGTCTTTCTTGAAATAGCGGACACGACAGGACGGAATTGCCCATGCGGATTTCCGTCACGCAGTCGGGGCGGCGGGCGGTGCGGGTGTCAGGGCTGCTTGTTATCTGCCATAGGCAATACTCCCTTTCAGTCGGTAATCAGTTTCTTCATGCTCTCCATTTTCCGCTGCGCGGTTTCCTGCCGAAATTCTCGCCGGTAAAAACGTGCGGGACGCACGCAGAAAGCAGCCGGTCGATAAATCCGGGGAATGGGCGGTGTCCCTCCGGGTTATGCAGGCCGTCCAGCGTGAGGTTGGTCGTGACGATCAGCGGCTTGCCGCTGCGGTAACAACTGTCAATCACATTGAAAACCTGCTCCAGCCCGTATTCCGTTCCGCGCTCCATGCCGAAATCGTCAAGGATAAGCAGCGGATAGCGGCAAAGGCGGAAATGTACTCGTTGCGCCCTCAAAGCTGGCGGCAAGTCATTGAGGATAAGGGCAAAGTTCGTCATGTGGACGGGGATTTCTTTCTCCATGAGGGCGTTTTGCGATACAGCCCGCAGGTAGCTTTTCGGTTCCCACGCCGCCCCAGAACAGGCAGCCGATATTGTCGGTTCGCATATCCTCCCAATGCTCCACATATCGGCGGGCAATCCCGCCTGCAGGTTCCTGCCGTTGTCGTTCTCAAAAGTCCAGCCCCGCATGGTGGGGTCGGTAAAGCCCCCGCGTTTCAGTTCTTCCACGGTGTCAAGGTGCCTGCGCCGCTTCTCGGCGGCCTCCCGTTCCTCGCGGGCGGCTCTCTGGCAGTCGCACTCTGCGGGTGGCGGTCACGGCCAAGATAGCGGCCTTATCCGGCGCAAAAATAGGTTTCTTTCGGCTTTGCGGCACTTGCCGCAGTACAGCAAAACCGTCCGCGCCGGTGTAGTCCTCCGGCTCCGGGGTGGCAGCCGTCATATTCTCCAAAACAGCGTTGATTTCGTTCTTCATAGACTCTCGCCCACTCCTGCATGAGTAGATCTGGTATGCCCTTTTTCGGGGCTTTCTTGGCTGCGTCCTCCTGCGCCCATTTGTAGATTGTGGCGGCATGGCTGCGGTATCGCTTGCCGCTGGACGCGATATGGCAGGATAGCCGGTCAATGTAGTAGTTCCATTTTGTCAGGCAGGTCTGCTTTCAGCCCGTCCAGTTCTGATTGCAGAAAGAAAGACATTTTCATACCGGCCAGGCGGCGCGGGCGGGCTGTCCTGTATCTAACTCTCGCTCTCTCTTTTCTATCTCTATCTCTTTCTCTATCTCTATCTCTGGTGGACAAATGTCCGCTTGATATGGTGGACATTTGTCCGCCCACGCCTTTAGCAAGGCTTTCTGCTCCTGCAAAGCCAGCCTTGCCCGCCGTTTCCGCTCCCCTCGGTAGAGGATTGGCCGATAAGCAGTTCAATGTTGCTCATATACAGCGCGCCGTTCTGTAACGGCTCCACAAGCCCAGCTTCATAAAAATCTGCAAGGCTCGCTCTACGGTGCCGACTTTGCTGGCGGGTAATGGTGGCAATCATCTGCGCGTGTGGGGGATATTTTTCATCAAGCTGTAACTTCCCGCCGTTTTTCAGCGATTTCAGGTACAGTTTCAAGAGAATGTTGGAATAAAGGATACCGTCCTGCATACTTTCCAGCAGCACGATAGCGTCCTCGTCAAAGTAATTCTCTTTCAGCTTGAGGTAGTAGTATTTTCGGTTGTCTGACATGGTTCCTCCTTTTGGGTGGATTTGGGGCGTTTGTACGCATTTAGAACGCTGTTTTGGGGAAAAGGATAAATGTATCGCGCACCCTTTGACACCCACGAAAAAGCCCCTTGATTTATGCGGGTTTGAAAGGCTCCAGCGTGACATCTCTGCCTTTGTTTCCGCTTTCTCTCGGCGGCTTTGATTTTCTTCATGCGTCCGGCGCAGCTCGTGGCAGTATTTTCCCGGTTGGATTTTGGGGACGAAGGCCGCGCCGCAGACGGCGCACCGTTTCCGGCTCCCCAGTACCAAAGGGGCTGCGGCCAGTTCCCCGTCGAGGGGCAGGACAGCCACACGGAACCAGCGGCACATGAGGGAAAGGGAAATGCTCTGGACGCACACGCAAGGCTCCCCGTCGTCGTCTAACAGCGAGGCAGTTCCCTCGTCGTAGTTACAGCACTCATGCACCAGCCGCCGCGCCACCGGTGCTGGCGGTAGTCCATGCGGGCAGCTTATCGCTCATGGCTCTGCTCCTTTCTGCGGCGGGGTTCCTCCCGCGCAAAATCTGGTCGATGTTCCGCTTGACGGTCTGCAACTCCTTGAACCGCTGTTTCTGTTCGTGATGGGTGTTACTACAGGCAGTCTTTCTCGGAGATAAGCTGCTCGATCTCGGCCTGCAACGCTTTCCGGGCGGGCAGCTTGGTGATGCCATGCGCCTTGAAATACCGGGCGGCGGCTTCGGCCATGATAGAAAATCGCTCTCGTTTGCCTGCCGGTAGGCGTCACGGGCTTTCTGCGATTTCTGCGCCCGCAGCCCGTCACGGGCGGGCTTGGTCTTAGCATAGGCAAGTACCTGTTGCTGCAACTCCTTTTTCCTTGTAGCTTCGTTTCCAGTGCTTTCAGTTCGCCGCTGGTCTGGCGCATTTCCTGATAGGCGGTATCAACGGCGGCTTCTAACTGCTCCGGGAAGTGAAGCCGTATTCTGAATACATTCAGCGTCGCATGACCATTTTGTTTGAGGTTGTGCATGGTCGCCCAGCGTTCCTAGCCTCGACCTTTTGCCCTCGGCTTTCTTCTGCTCAATGTCCAAAGCCGCTGCACATTCCGGGGCGGTTCGGGCGGCTCTGTCTGCCCGCAGTTGGTCTCGGATGGACAGAGCTTCGACCTTTTCTGCGGCTCTGGCGGCGTTCTGCTCCAAAAACGGCAAGGACAGCGGCGCGGTCAAAATCGTCGCGCCCAGCTTGCGGGCGGTAATGGGCTTTGTCCTGTCCGGCGTAAGGTAGGGAAAGCCGCCCTGGCTCTCCTTGACGGTCACGCCCTCCCGCAGCAGCAGAGAGAAAGTCCTCGAATGAAGCCGCCGCAGACAGCGCGGCGCGTATGGTCTGCTGCAGCTTCTCCTTGTTCGTTTCAAACTTGGTCTGCTGGGGCGTGATACTGCCTGCAATCATGGGGGCGTTCTGCTTGTCCAGCGCGGCCTGTCCCTTTTTCTGCGCCCAATACTCCCGGTCGGTCACGCGGTTCTTGCTGCCGTTCAAAGGGTCGATTTGGTGAAAGCCCTCCGGTGGCACATCTCCATGACTTCGGACTTGAAGTAGCGCAAGGCCGCGTCAGTACGCGTGTGCACACCCGCTTTCGTGTCGGCTGGCCTGTCCATGTAGGGGCAGGAACGGGACTTCACTCATCCGCAGGCTGTTAATGACGATATGCACATGGATATTGCCGCTGTGGTTATGGCCGTCCGGTGGAGTGCATACAAGGGCTTGGTGGTCGGGGAAATGCTCGGCGCAAAACTTCTCGCTCAACTCCCTGCGCCCGGTCTACGGTCAAACCGTTGTCCGGGCCGTCCGTCAGATCAAAGCTGATGATATAGTGGTGGCTTTTCACATCTTCCCGCCGCTGGTTCTTCCTCATGGCGGAGATTTGCCCGCATACAGGCAGCGGCAAAATCCTCCCGCCGCAGTTCAGCGTGGACAGCCGGTAGTCCTCGCGGGGATAAACCTGCCGGTTTCATCAAGGACGGGCTTCATGGTAAACTCGTCATGCTCAAACAGCTGGTATTGTTCAGCGGCTCCGTAGTCGGCGTTTTTAGAGTTGATATGCTTGAGTGTTGCCAACCGCGTCACCTACTTTCTGTAAGACTTCATACTTGAGGGCGGCAGAGGTCGGCTATGGCGGCGCGTACCTCGCCGGACAGCGCATTGTAGGTGCGCCGCACTCGTTCAGATACCGGGCAATCTGGTTGAGGTTGCCGCCGATCCTGCCGTACTCGGCTGTGAGTTTTCCGACAGCGGAAAGCAGCTCGTCATTGACCGCCGACACACGGATAATGGGGCGTATGGTCGCCCGCCGTATCGCCTGCCGGAGAAATTCGGACTGGCTGATACCATAGGGCGCAAGCCGCGCTGTGAAGTCGGCGTATTCTTCTTCGGACAGCCGGGTTTTCACAACGCGGCTGCGGTGAGGTGTGTTGTATCGCTTCGGCATGGGCTGTAAACCTCCTTTCACTTATCACAAAAAATAGGCTGGTCTGTTAGGTATTTCCGGGGCAGTTCTCGCAAAAACAGCCTGCCGAACGGAAATATTTTTGCGGCGTAAGCCTGCCATAGCAGGTTTGGGAAGGCACTCCCAACAAGTTTCCTGCGAGGGGCAAAACCGCAGAATTGCGGATTTTTGGCACCGTGGTGAAAACTTGCTCTCCGTGACTTCAAACTTTCTCTCACTTCCGTCCGCCACTTTTTGGAAAACTGCAACCACAAAAGTTTGTTTCTCTTTTTCTGCTACTACTAATCCTGTAAAAGGGCATTCCTGCCCGCTTTCCTAAAATGACACCGGACGCAGTGGTTTCTACCCAGTGTTGGAGAAATCCTTTCTCTTTGTGCCCTACTACACGGGTAAATGCTCCAAATGCCAAACACCGGGGCAGAAAAAAATTCCCTCCTCGCTTACTACTACAACCGGCAGGGGGCAAAATGGCGGGAGCGGAGCCGGACAACAAAAAGCAGTAAATCTTTTTCAAGACTTACTGGCTTTTCGCTGTAGCCGCGTCGGTGGCGGCTGAGTATTCAGTTTTTGCGAGCTTGTCCGGTGGTTCGTCAAGCCGGAACTTGAATTGACAGTCAATTAACCGCTGCTTTACATAGTCCTCCACCTCGGCGTTGACCTGCCCGTTCACTTTTTGAGAAATAGCGGATATATCCGGCGTAGTGGAGCAGGACAGCGTTCACGGTTTCTGGGTCGCCCTCACGGGCTTTGAGGATTGTTTCAGAGGGAGAAGTCTCACTCATACCGGCTCACCCCCATTTCTTCCCGTATAGCCGCTGCAAGGCAAGCTGGATATGCCGCCCGCTGTGCTGCGTGACCGGCCAATACACGCGCCGATCACGCGCTGCGGCTGGCGCAGAAAGTAATAGCGCAGGATTTCTTCCCGCGTCTGCTCCGGCAAAACAGAGATCGCGTCGGCAAGGGGCGGCGTTGCAGAGCAGGACGGTCTGACCGCAGACGGTAAATTGGTATTCCTCGTCCGGCTCCGACGCGGCAAACTGGACAAACTTCTCGTTCATCAGATAGTCAAGGGAAACTTGCCGTTCCCATTGCCGTTTAAGCTTCAAAATCTTGTCCAAGGCGGCACAGCGGATAACAGTCTTGCAAAAGGCGTTGTACCTGCGCTGGATATATTCTTGATAGGCTATCTGGTCGGTCGCGAAATTCCCTTTCTGAATAATAGTGCGGGGCGGTGGCACTTCTTGCTGTCGCCCCCTGATTGCCTACCAGCAAAGGCGGGCGGGGCTGTCAACGGCTGCGCATATGCGCCGTTCATCTTGACCGTTGACTGGCTCGGCTGGGTTTACTATTACCCGACAAACTTGAATTTATTTTAAGCTATCACGTTTTACCTTCTTAAGCCTTACTATCATTACCATAGGAATTTCTTTGTTGGTTTTAAAACATTCTTCATAAAATCCATCAATGACAAATCCAGCTCTAAAACAAAGGTTAAAAATATCTTGTATGGAACGATGATAATAAATCTGCTCTTTCGGTTGCCCTTCAATCGCTATATCATAGTAACTGTGCGGTGTCATATATTTTTCAGTCAACGTGACAAAACAAGGGTGTTGCGTTGCAAAGACAAAAAATTCCGCTTTCCTGCAACAGTTCATAAACAGCCATAAGAAGTGGTTCAATATCCGTAATATCCATAATTGCCATATTAGAAACTGCTTTCGTAAAGGCTCGATTTCTTTTTAATTCTAATATACTTTTTCTATCGGTCGCATCCGCCACACAAAATTCAATTTGTTTTGCATATTGTGATTGCCGTCTTTTAGCCAATTCTATCATTTTTTTGCTGTAATCAAAAGCGACAACCGAAGCGCCTCTTTGTGCAAGATACGAAGAATAATTTCCATTGCCACACGCAATATCCAAAATGTAATCCGCAGGATTAGGAGATAGAAGTTCCGTTACTTTGGGACGCACTACCTCTCTGTGAAATTCATTAGATTCGTCACCCATTGCATTATCCCAAAATTGTGCGTTCTCCTCCCAGATTTTTTTACTTTCCTCTGTTCCCATGTTCTCTCCCACTCCCCAAATTTGCTTTTTTGCTTCCATTAAATCTTCCTTACTATATTCCATTGTTACCCTCCATAACTTCTGATTGTTGCCGTCTTGACGATTATGTATCTTTACATTACCTTCTGAAACATATGGCGCACCTTGTCCAGGCGGCTGTTTGGACGGCGGGGCTGGATGACCGGCTGACCGACAGCGGCCTGATATCCTTTCAGCTCTGTAAGGCATACGCTCCGCCCGTTGGTGTAAAAGGCCAGATCAGTACGGTATGCCTGTATACAGCGGGCGGGAATCTCGCCAGTAAAGACAACTTCATCCTTTTTACCCAGGCCGTTTCGATGGTGGCACAGTATTTTCAGTGCATCATGATAAGCCCACGGAAAGGTATTCCCGGGGCGCATAGAGGATGAAGGAGAGATAAGTTCCAGCAGCTGCGTCCCGATTCCTTCAATGCCTGTTCCAATACAATCAGGGGCCACTGAGCGGAAGTCCGCCGGCGTGCTGACCGGACTGTAATAAAGCCCGTATTCAAAGCAAAATCTTACAGTCCGTTACGTTCCAGCCGAACAAGCCCTGCTCCAGCCCTGTAACGGATACCATCCCTGACAGCGTTTTGAAAACTCTGGTTCAAGTATCCCAGCGAAACCCGCTCTCGTATTGTACACCGGAGCCAAGCGAGAGTGGTGTAACAGACAGTCCTATGGATGCCCAAAACGGGTTGGGCGGCACCTCGATATGGATGGTGTGGCTGGCTGCTTTGAGCGGCCGCTCCATATAAATGACGGAGGGTTCCTTTACCACTGTTTCAAGCTTGTATTTTTTTCCGACAGCAAAGCGGAAACAACCTCCAACTGCACCCGCCCAAAAAGAAAGAATGATCTCATGGGTGATGGAATCCACTTCGCAACGCAAAAGCGGGTCAGTATCCGCAAGTTGCGTAAGAGCGTCCAGCAGCCGTTCTCTTTGCGCTGCCGTTTTTCGGCGCAATCGTCGTCCGCAGCATGGGGAGGGGGTCCTCGCGCCACCTTTTTACGAGGGAGCCGGGTTTGGTCCCCTAATACATCGTTTAACCTCACGCTGTCGCTGGGAAGGATAACAATTTCACCCTGATAAGCGGTGTCTGTCCGAACAATTTCCCCTTTGGATGGAATACGCATCTCTGTGATTTTCAGCTTTTCTCTCCCGGCCAGGGCCACCGTATCCCGCAGGCGCAGCGTTCCGCTGTATAACCGTAGATAGACACGCCGCTGGCCGCAATCGGTGTACTCAACCTTGAAAAACGCTGCCGCATAGGGGCGGCGCCCCCCTGTTCCCCAATCGGTTGGAACAGCCCTGTCACCGCATCCATCAACGGTTGAATGCCAAGGCCATTTTTGGCGCTGCCATGATAGACTGGGAACAGGGAGGCGTCTTGAACCCGCTGCTGTTCCTCCCGCGCAAGTTTTTCCCGGCTGATTGGTTCTCCTGCGATATACTTTTCCAATAATTCATCGTTATTTTCGATGACCGCATCCCATGCTTCTATGTCGGTATTTTCCTCCAGGACTATTTCCGGGGACAGCGACACCGTCTGCTTGATGATAATATCGGCGGAGAGCTTATCCCGAACAGACTGAACCACGCTCTGCAAATCAACGCCAGCCTGGTCGATCTTGTTGATAAAGATAACGGTGGGAATGTTCATTTTCCGCAGGGCATGGAACAGAATACGGGTCTGGGCCTGCACGCCATCTTTAGCGGAGATCACCAAGATGGCCCCATCTAAAACAGCCAAAGAGCGGTACACCTCCGCCAAAAATCCATGTGGCTGGAGCGTATCCACAATGTTAACTTTACATCTGTGCCACTGGAAGGAAGTGACTGCCGCTTGAATGGTAATCCCACGCTGCCGCTCCAAAAACATGGTGTCCGTCCTCGTTGTCCCTTTTTCGACGCTCCCCGGTTCTGAAATGGCTCCGCTGGCATATAGCAGGCTCTCCGTCAAGGTCGTCTTTCCAGCGTCTACATGGGCAAGAATTCCAATATTGATTATTTTCATGTGATTGTCCTCCCTTTACAGCCCCAAAGGGCATAAAAATCCCCAGCAGTAAAATACTTTTACCACTGGGGATTATAAGTTGCGGACATACACATATACAGCATACACCTGTTTGTGATTGCTGTTTTTGGGGATATGTCAAAATTGATAAGGCAAAAGTATTCTTAAATTGGGTACAAAAAACTAAGCCCCTACAAAAGGAGCTATCATAATCCTTTGTTCCCACTATTTGATTATAGTTTTATTTAAGAATACCTTGCCGCATATTTTTTACTCCTTTTCTGGATTAAATCATTGTATCACATCAGTTTTAGGAAAGCAAGTACCTAAAAGAAATTTTTCTTCCCCTTATATGTAACAATCATACCGGCTTCCTAGCGTTCAGAATGTTTTCTGCTGTCTGCTGTGGTGTTTGGTTGGAATTGTCCAACCAAAAGCCGATCCGTGGTGTTGTCTGCATTTTACTAAATACAAATTCAATGTATACAGAAAGATATAAGGAGTGGGAGGGATTCCGCCGTAGTTGGCATTGTAGGAAAATCCAAAAGTTTAGATTTTCCCACAATGCTTATCTTTTGGTCTTTGGTTCGGAATAGTGTAGTGCTGGCGGTCTATCTCTTGTTTTCGGTTGCTTGCTTCCTTACCGTACATGAGCATTTCTCCAAGGCAAATATTGACTTTCCTAAGCCCTTATCTGCCTTTTTAAAACTTTCTTCTGTCCCTTCTTAATCCAAAGCAAAATTCCGAATAGAAGTGCCACGCCTATACCCAGCGGAATCCAAGGAGTCTTTAAGAATCCTGCCAAAATATAACTAATCGAGGATACCCCGGCCACCAAAAGGGCGTAGGGCAACTGGGTTTGCACATGGTTGATATGAACGCTCTGGGCTCCGGCGGAGCTCATAATGGTGGTATCGGATATAGGAGAACAGTGGTCTCCACAAACCGCTCCCGCCATGCAGGCGGACATGGAAAGAATCATCATGTTGCTATCCACCCCCTGGAAAATGGCTACCACAATAGGAATCAAAATTCGAAGGTTCCTCGAGAGGTTCCTGTGGCAAAGGCCAGTCCTATGGCAATCAGGAAAATAAATACCGGAAGGAAGGATAAGGCGGAGCCTGCACTGCTCTTTACCATTACTGCTACAAATTCCTTCGCTCCCAAGCTATCCGTCGTGGCCTTTAAGGACCAGGCAAAGGTCAAAATCAAGATGGCCGGCACCATCTGCTTAAAGCCCTCCGGCAGGCAGTCCATTCCTTCATTAAAGGAAAGGGCATTTCTTCCAAAGTAATAAAATAAAGTCACTACCAAGGCACCGAAGGAGCCCAGTACCAAACCGATGGAAGCATCAGACTTAGAAAATGCAGTAACAAAGTCCGCGCCGGTAAAAAAATCCTCCGGAATATATCATTCCCACAACACAGAAAACAATCAACGAGAAAATCGGTACCAACATATCCAGGATATGTCCTTTTCTTCCCTCTTCCTCAGTAGCTTCTCCATAGGGACGCTCCGCCGTAGTAAAAAGATCTCCCCTTTCTACAGCATTTTCCTCATGAAGCTTCATTGGACCAAAATCCACGTTAAGCAAAACCAAAAAAATCAGCATACAGATGGACAGAAGGGCATAGAAGTTATAAGGAATGGTCTTCACAAAGAGCTTCATCCCATTTTCCCCTTCTACGAAGCCGGAAACCGCTGCCGCCCAAGAGGAAATCGGAGCTATGATACATACCGGCGCTGCCGTAGTATCAATGAGATAAGCCAGCTTTGCCCTACTGATTTTGTGCTGATCCGTTACCGGACGCATAACAGAGCCTACAGTCAAGCAATTAAAGTAATCGTCAATAAAAATCAGGCATCCCAAAGCAATGGTGGCCAGCATAGAGCCCTTCCTGCTTCGGATATGCTTCTTCGTCCAATCCCCAAAGGCTCTGGAGCCTCCGGTTTTATTCATGAGCTGTACCATCATGCCTAAAATCACCAAAAAGCAAAGGATTCCCACATTCCAGGCATCGGAAAGCACATGGATAATGCCGTCCACAAATACATGGTTCAGAGTCCCCTCCAGATTGTAGCCGGAATACAAAAGAGCTCCGGATAAAATTCCTAAGAACAGGGAACTGTAAACCTCCTTGGTAATCAGTGCCAGGGCAATCGCAATCACCGGAGGCACCAAAGACCAGGGGGAATTCTGCACCGACTCCTTATCGGTCAAAAAAGCCGCCGCCACCAAAAACAAAAAGCACAATGCAGATGGAAGTCAGCGAAACAATACGGTTACTTTTTCTTTCATTCTTTTCTTTCCCTTCTTTATAGAAACAAAACAGGAATACTTTACAAAAATCGTTACTTCTTGCAAGTATTCCTGTTGCTTTATCCGAGGGCCTGTTACTTTATCTTCGCGTGAAATTCAGCTTATTATGGGGATATTGAAATAAGAAAACACAGCGTACAGGCAAAGCAGAATGAATAAGCCTAAAATAACCAACAATACGGTTAATAGCTTATGTTTCATCACAAAAATCATATTCTCGAGGGGCGGACAAACTTGTCTTTGTAAATATCTTGACGAATATAGAAAAAACAAATAGTCCATAAGCTAAGCATACATTAAAAAAATATCCATAGGCGTGAAATTAAAAATTATTTTACATAAATTCGCTAAGTGTATCAATACAATTTAAGTTTAGCATATGTTTTAATTTGTTTTAAATATATAAAAAGAAGATTTTTATATTAAAAATTTGCCATAGAAATTGATGTATCCCTCTTTACCGCCATGCAATATGGAGAGAATATATCAATTTCTATAGCACTTCAAATACAGCGAAACTCTTACTTTATATCAATTTAGCCATTTTCAAAAATTATGGATATAAGATTACTAATTCTATACCATGTAGGTTTGGAAAAGGGGTAGGCTGAGCCCTTCAGTACTTACTGAAAGCAAGCAAAGCGACGCTTGAAGTTAGTACTGATAAGTGTGAAGCTGAAGCGAGAGCGTGCCCCTATCCAAACCTATATGGTATAGAATGTATAAGTGAATTTCAATAATTGTTAAAATCCGAAATTGTCATAAAGAGAGCTTTCGGAAAGCACCTCTCCGATAACGGTTTGGATTTCTTCTATATTTTCCTTGGGGAAGAAGTCTCTGGCAAGACCCAGCGTTTCGATTTGTTCTCCCTCTCCCATGCCCAGCTTCTCATAGGAAACAATGAAGTTTTTCAGATTGCTGTAAGCATCGCTTACGGAGCGATTCCGATTCTCCATAAGAATCTTTCCAAGGGCCTGAAGATATTTTCCTTCCAGAAGAACCATAGCGGCCTCTTTTCCGGATTTCCTTTTCTTCCTTACCCTTTGGGGCAATGTACCAACAGCCGTCCTTTTCCCAGCCGTACTTCATCACCAGTTTTCCGGTCATATCCCGGTAATACTGGAACTGTCCCGCATCATCCACTACCAGGAAGCCGTTTTCCGCATTCTTTAAAAGGTTTAAGAGCAGACGTCTATCTAATACCGGAACACGGAACAGTCCGATGTCCTCCCCCTCATTGAAGCCTCTCTCCTGCACCTTCTTCACGATTTCCTTTGCAGAACTTTCGGAAATTCTGTAGCAGGCATCCTCTAGAGCTAAATCCTCCACGGTTTTCCGAATGAATTCCTCACTCTTGCCCCTGCTTCGCCCCAAGTGCCCACATTGCCTTTGCGAAGCCCTGGGTCTGGGCGTCAATCATTTCCTCGCGAATATTGAAAAGGTGGTGACTCAGCATTGCCGCCTTCTTAACGGAGGAAGCCAAATCCTCTGTGCGGAGCTCAATGGCATAACGGGGACGATCGCCCTTAACTACCGATACCGATGGATGCCACATTGGGAGAATCCTTCAGGCTTTCCTGAATCCGTGGATCGGACCAGGAAATCGGCTTCTTTTCATAATTTTCCAAAACAATAAACCGTACATTGGAAAGCATCCGCCATTCCTGCTTCAAAATTCTGTATGCCGTATCCTGTCCAAGGGTATAGATTCCCACGTAAACATTAATTCTGGGATTCTTCTCCAAGAAAGAACGGAATAAAGCCACATTTTCTCTTGCTTCACCGGAAGAAAGCTCCCGGTTTAGCTTATCCATATCCATAGGGATAGATGGCCGTCTCCGCATATACATGAAGAGTTCATATTTACTTTCCGGAATGCGAATGGAAGTTCTTCCCAGCTCTACAGCCGCTTCGATGTCTTTCTTTACCGCAGACATCATGTCAGTAAGTTCTTTCCGGGCATCCGCATTTTCCGCATAGGGACATTCCATCAGAGTTTTCAGTTCTTCTCCTCCGGAATTTTTCTGTACAAGGCGGATTCGTCCCTGCTCTTTTTCCAGGGAGGAGCTCAATGTTCTCTGTTTCTAACACTGTGCTTATTCTGTCGCCTTTTTACAGACAACAAGTCCAAAGGTTGTTTTTTTCGACGGACTCTTCTTCCCGAAAAACTTCCTCAGGCTTTTTAAAAATCATTTGCATTAGTGACATAGCTCTCCCTCTCCTATACCCTAATCCACCTTTATCACAAACAGTTGAATTAGGGTATTCTTTCGACATTTTTCTAAAAAATATTAGTAAGGCTCTCTGGTAATTTTTATGAAAAAATCTACTAATATCTTATTTATTATATTACCTTCTTTCCATTTCGCAAAGCTTTTATTAAAATATTTGATTAAATATCAATTCTATTTTGTTTTTAACTTTGTATTTTAATTATCGTCTCTGCTCCATAAGGGCAATTTCAGAGTTTATAGAATATTTCTTTTTAGGGAGAAAGCTTATGATGAATCCTTTGATATTCAGGAATGGAAGCCGACATTTTGTAAGACGGAAAAAGAATTAAATACTTTTTGGGAAGAAAATCAGATTGCAAAGAAAAAAATCATCAAAATCAATGCCATCGGTATAGCTCTTAATATGCAAGACTATTCTTTAGATGAACGCAAGAAGAAGACAGTATGCGCCGCAGGAGTGACTTTTCGTTTTATGCAGAGTGTGGACAAGAAAATGGTATAACAAAATTCAACTTAATGCGGAATTGGAGCTTTGGGAACCGATTGTTTTCGTACTGGAGGATTATTCCACGGTTGAGCTTATGATCTTTCCCGATGGTATACTGGGCGTATCCGTAAATCAGATTGATCCGGATACTACAGAAGGTATAAATCACGGAACTTGCGATGCCGGTATTCTCTTTTCAAAGATGCTCTCTCGAAAATGCATAAGTTCGGAATTCTATCATAGAATTAGCTATCAAAGCTCTGATGAAGGAGAAAAAGTGCAAAGGAGGAATACGCCTTTGTTTTTAAGCTGACCGGTAACTCTCGTTTGCGTTTTTATTCGAGCGGGTATGATTCCACATTTACTTGTGGACTCATTTCCCAATATCAATTTAATTGGGAGCAAAATATTCATAAGATTTATTTAGAAAAATAAACGAAGCTCAAAAGAATATTCAGCAAATTCCAATTTTGGAAGGAACAAACTCAAGCGGTTATTTTATGATTGTTCCTACAATGGCAGAAGATCAAGAAATAGACACTAGTTATGCCCGGGAAACAAGGAATATTATGAGAAAAGAATAATGATAGAAGAGGATGCTGTGAAATCTTTTCTATTTTATTTCTTGTATAAGTATCTTGACAAAGACTACAACAAAGAATTTGTTGATAGAGATTCTTGTAATAATGCGGAATTCGGAGCCATGGTCGTCTCCAAAACTATACAGCTATCCTACCATAAAAGAAATGCTACAGGAAATGGAAGAAAAGGCAAGACTCTTACAAGAGGACTTTGAAAATCCGGAACTAAAACGAACTAATAGATGAATTTTCCGTATATTATTTTTATTCCATATGAAATACGTGATATAGCATTTCAAGAGGATTGGTGCACAATTGAAAGGAATATTATTCGGGACAACCTCGGCATTGCTCCCTTGATTTTTTTATGCCCGTTTTCGTAAAGAGAGTCAGAAAGCTGATGGAAAGAAATCTGGACCTCGATTGCATCTGCTTTTTCCGGCCCATAAAAATACAGAAATATCATCATAGGAAGCTTTTGTCTGTCGGTATTTTTTCGTACTAAGGGAAAGTATATCCCCCAAACAGGAAAAACTATGTTATACTTTTAACGAGTTTGACTTCTCGGAGAAATGAGCGCTTCTCCGGGAGCAGAAAAGAGTCTAAGTAAGGAGAAAAGAGTATGGTTACAAATGACAAGGGTTTTATCCCTCTCAAACACCGCGTAATTGAAGGCTTGGCAAGAATCGCATGGAACGGAGAAGTACGGAAGAGGCAAAGGAAGGCTTAATCCGGGAGTTATCCCCGGGACCGAAGGCCGCCTTCCGTTGCTGTGTATATAAGGAAAGGGAAATTCTTCGTTGGCGTATTCGTCTGGCTTGTAATGAGGATGCCAGCCCGAAGAGAAAGAGCAGCAATGTCATTCAGGTTATCGATCCGGCCTGTGAGGAGTGCCCTATTTCTTCCTATTCCGTTACGGATAACTGCCGTCTTTGTTTAGGTAAGGCCTGCCAGAACAGCTGTCACTTTGGCGCCATTACCATGACAGACCAGAGAGCCCACATCGATCCTATGAAGTGTAAGGAATGTGGAATGTGTGCAACCGCCTGTCCCTACAGTGCCATTGCCCAGCTTACCCGTCCCTGTAAAAAGCCCTGTCCGGTAAATGCTATTACCTACGATGAAAACGGTCTTTGCGTTATTGATGATAATCGTTGCATCCGCTGCGGACAGTGCGTACACTCCTGCCCCTTCGGTGCGATTTCCACAAAGACACATCTTTTGCAGGTAATTTCCAGCGATTAAGGAAGGAAAAGAAGTTTACGCTATGTGTGCACCTGCCACAGAGGGACAGTTCGGTAAGGATATCTCTATGTCCGCAATCCGTGTGGCTTTGAAGAAGCTCGGCTTTACCGATATGGTGGAGGTTGGGCTAGGTGGCGATATGACCGCCGCATACGAGGCATTGGAATGGTCAGAGGCCAGAAAAGAAGGAAAGAAAATGACCACCTCCTGCTGCCCTGCCTTCATTAACCTTTTGAAGATGCACTTCCCGGATCAGTACCATGAAAATATGTCGGAGACCCTTTCTCCTATGGCGGCGGTTTCTCGCTATTTAAAAGCCATTCACCCCGACTGTGTAACCGTATTTATTGGTCCCTGTATGGCAAAGAAATCCGAGTCTCAGGAAATGGGCATTGAGGGAAATGCGGACTATGTTCTCTCCTTTGGAGAATTCAGCAGTTTACTTCGTTCCAAGGATGTGCAGCTTGAAGCTGAGGTTAGCCCTTATCAGGAAGCATCTCTTTGGGGAAAGAACTTTGCCAGCTCCGGCGGCGTAGCCAATGCGGTTATGGAATGTATGCGGGAAAGAGGAGAAGACACCACCGATATCAAGCTTCGCGCCTGCTCCGGCGGAAAGGAATGCGTTACCGCCCTTTCTCTTCTGAAGGCTGGAAAGCTTCCGGAGGACTTTATAGAGGGTATGGCCTGTGAAGGCGGCTGTGTAGGCGGACCTTCCCGTCACAAGGCGGAAAATGAAATCAAGAGGTCTCGTCAAAGTCTTTTGGACGAAGCCGATACCAGAAAGGTATTGGATAACCTGAAGAACTATCCTATGGATAAGTTCAGCATGATGCGGGATAAATAAAGAAGCATTGAAAAAAGGAGCTATAAGACAATAATAGAAATTATGCAGTATAGGTCTAAAGTTGGGGCACGCTTCTCAGCTTCGCCACGTAGCGGATACTAAGCGAAAACTGCGTTTCTCTTGTTTTTCGCAAGTACCGACGGGCTCAGACTACCCCTTTTAGACCTATACTGCATATTTCTATTTCAGACCTTTTACTGCTCCTTTTTATCCTGCACTGCCTATAATTCTATTTTTGTTCTTATAACTTCTTTTTTTATCCCAGAGCCTGCTTTAAATCCAAAATCAAATCCTCCGCATCTTCAATACCTACAGACAGGCGGAGTGGTTTCATATATTCCGTTTTTCCGCCAAAAATCTCCTTTTGGTACATCCGCATGAGTTTGGGTCAGGGGATAGGTCAAAAGACTTTCCGTTCCTCCCAAGGACTCCGCAAAAATAAATCAACTGAATTCTCTTTTAAAATTTCTTTTAGCTTCCTCACCGGATTCCACGTCGAAGAAATCATTGCCCCTGAAGCCTCTGGCCTGCTTCTTCATCAGTTCATGCCCCGGGATGATTGGGAAGTCCGGGATACAAAAACCCTCTTTACCTTCGGGTGTTTTCTAAAAAAATTCCGCAATTTTCAGACTGTTTTCCTGTGCCTTTTCCATACGAATGGCTAAGGTCTTGATGCCTCGTAAAATCAACCAGCTGTCAAAGGCATCCAGTCCTGCTCGGTGGTCTTAAACAGGAAACGAAGTCTTTCCTGAAGTGCCTCATCCTTTACCACAATAAAGCCTGCAATGGCATCATGGTGTCCGGATAAAAACTTGGTGCCGCTATGCAGCACAATATCCGCCCCTCAGCTCCAGAGGATTTTTGAAAATAGGGAGAAAGAAAGGTGTTGTCCACAATCAAAAGTAAATTATGTGCCTTACAGAATTTCCCCAGCGCTTCTATATCATTTACATTCATGCAAGGATTTGTAGGGCTTTCCAGAAAAAAATCGCCTTGGTATTCTCCTTAATCTCCTTTTCCCAGCCATCTTCATGAAGGGATACCGGAAAAACTGAAGACCGTTCTTCTCATTTACCTCACGAAAATATCGAATGGAGCCGCCATATAGGTCACGATCAATTAAAAATATGGTCTCCCGGACGAAAAAGCTCCATAATACAGGCCAATGCCGCAATTCCTGAAGACAGGGCAATGCAATCCGTACCGTGTTCTAAAGAAGCCACCACCTTTTCCAGCTGTGCTCTGGTGGGGTTTTGCAAACGTGAGTAATCGTAGGGATTCTTCCCCCCTACCTCCTGATGAATAAAGGCGGAGCTTGGGTAAATGGGGTAAGAAATCGCCCCGTAATGCACCTCCTTATTCTGTCCTTCCAAGTGTTGACATCGTGTACTTATATGATATGCCATAATTCTTTCCCTCTCTCTTCCTCTATGATAAAAATCCCTTTTTCTTTTCCAGCACACTGTAGCATAAAAAGCAAAAGGGATAATGCAAAATATTAAGATTCAGTTATAGTGATAATTTATAGCAAGTATGTTTTTGCTGATATTAAATATAACAAAGCTCCGGCCGGAAGCTTCCATGAACTATCGTATATCCTGGCGGAAACGCCGGCTTCCTACTTCCGAATCAAGCCTTGTAGAAACAACAGCTTTATTTTCCCGGATCCACCATAGACAGGATATTCATATCCTTATCAAAGGTCACCTCCACCTTGGTGCCGATTTCGATGCCCTGAGAAAGTCCGGAAATGTCGGACTTATCAATCTTGTTCAGCTCATAGTCCTTGCCGTCATTTCCCTTAACGCTTACGCTGTTCATGGCTGCATCGGTGATAGTTCCCGTAATCACGGTTAAATCCTTCTTTTCCTTGCCGCCTTCTTCCTTCCCCTTTGTTTCAGCAGTAGTGGACTCCTTTTGCCTTGGCAGCTTCTTAGCAGCCTTACTTTCCTTATCTTCCCCTTCCTGACCGGTCTTTACTTCCGCTGTTGTTGCTGCGGCGCTACTCTCTGCAGTGGACGCCTTCTTTCCGCAGGCCAAAATTCCCATAGCCAAAAGTGCTGCCAGTACTAATCCTCTTTTTCTCATCTTCAACCTCCTTGAGCTCTATGCATTTAACAGGAACTTATCAATTTTGATGCTACTACACGCTATTTTTTTCTTATGCGGCAAAAAACGAAGCAAAAGCTTCTCTTAACCCCCACTATACAGGAAGAAGAGGAAGAAATACAAACAAATTCTTTAAAGGCTTTCCTAGGATTCTTCTAAAAACTGTTCTGCAAGCAGATTCATCATTCTACTCCGCATACAGGCAAATCTTGCCGCTTTCCAGTGTTTCCGGTATGGAAATCAAACGCTGGTTTTCGGGATCCCCGAACAAAAGCCTTAAATCCTTCTCTTCTAAATGGAACCTGCCATCTACCAGAACGGAAAGCTGTGAAAACAATTCCAAAATTTCTTCCTTCTCTTTACCCTCTCTTTGCATAAGCTCCTCATAGCGGTAGCCGCTGAAACACCAAAGATCCTTCTCCGGAAGGCGCTCCTTCATTTTCTCGAAGAAGCGCAGTAGTGCATGAAGATTTTTCGGCACCAAAGGTTCTCCCCAAGAAGGGTCAAGCCTTGAATTTCCTTTTTATCAAGGGCTTGCAAAATCCTTTCCTCCACTTCCTCCGTAAAAGCTTCTCCAAAGGAGGGATTCCGGGAAGCCTCATTAAAGCAGCCCTTGCAGGCATGGGGACAGCCGGAAACAAAAAGGCTCACTCGGATACCGGGGCCGTTGGCAATATCAAAGTATTTAATTTCTCCGTAGTGCATATTTCCTCACAGATGCAGTACTCTATCCTTAATCTCCGGGTTCTGCCTCGGTTCCAGAACTGGGTGCCGATATAGCCGCAGGTTCTTCTGGCAACAGACAGCTGCTCCTGATTCTCATTTTCCGCAGTTGGGGCAACGCCACTGGAGCTTTTCCGTAACTGTCCTCCACAATCTGAATCTCTCCGTCATAACCGCAGGCACAGCAATAGTCGGACTTGGTGTTTAACTCCGCATACATGATATTTTCATAGATAAAATGCATCAGGCTTAAAACCGCAGGAATATTGTTCTGCATATTGGGAACTTCCACATAGCTGATGGCTCCTCCCGGAGAAAGCTTCTGGAAGTCCGCCTCAAAGACTAACTTGGAAAAAGGCATCAATCTTTTCGGAAACATGAACGTGATAGGAGTTGGTAATGTAGTTCTTGTCCGTGACTCCGGAATGGTTCCGAAGCGCTTCTTCAAAGCCTTTGCAAACTTATAGGTAGTGGACTCCATGGGGGTTCCGTAAACGGAGTAGCTGATCTTTTCTTCCTCTCTCCACTTCTTGCAGGAGTCGTTCAGCTTCTCCATAACTTTTAAGGAAAATGCTCTTCCCTCCTCTGTGGTATGAGACTTTCCAAGCATCCGTACGCACATCTCATAAAGACCTGCATAGCCCAGAGAAATGGTGCTGTAATTGTTGTAAAGCAGCTTGTCGATCTTCTCGCCCTTCTTCAGTCTTGCCAAGGCACCATGCTGCCACAAAATAGGCGCCACATCGGAAACCGTACCTAAAAGTCTCTCATGGCGAAGCCGTAAGGCCTTGTGGCAAAGCTCCAGCCTTTCCTCCAAAATCTGCCAGAAGCTGTCCATATTTCCCTCAGAGGAACAAGCCACATCCACCAGATTGATGGTTACCACACCCTGATTAAAGCGACCGTAATACTTGTGGGCACCATTTTCTCCTAAGCCCTCCTTGTCCTCTGTTAAGAAGGAACGGCAACCCATACAGGGATACACATCTCCTCCCTTATACTCTCGCATAATCTTTGCGGAAATGTAGTCCGAACCATACGCTTTTGCGGTACACTGTGCCGCAAGCTTGGTCAAATGATAATAAGGCGCATCTTCGCTAATATTGTCCTCATCCAAAAACATAGATGAGCTTGGGGAAGGCCGGAGTAATCCAAACGCCCTTTTCATTCTTTACGCCCCTGCATTCTCTGATGAAGCACTTCTTCGATAATGAGAGCCAAATCCTCTCGAGTCTTCCCTTCAGGAACTTCATCCAAATACATGAACATGGTCACAAAGGGAGCCTGTCCGTTACAGGTCATTAAGGTAATCAGCTGATACTGGATGGTCTGGATTCCGCTCTTAATTTCTTCCTTCAGACGGCGATTTACGATTTTCGCAATAATGTCCTCATCCATGCTCTCGCCGGTTTCTTTTTCTTTCCGCAATAACCGCTTCCCGAATCTTCTGTCTGGAGATATCTACGAAAGGCGCTAAATGAGAAAGGGTAAAGGACTGTCCGCCATACTGGTTGGAAGCCACCTGTGCCACAATCTGGGTGGTTACATTGCAGGCGGTAAAGAAGCTGTGAGGCTTTTTCAATCATGGTCTCGGAAATCACAGTGCCGTTTTGCAGCATATCCTCCAGGTTGATTAAGTCACAGTTATGCTCCTTCTGGGCATAGTAATCGGAATCATGGAAGTGAATCACCCCTTCCTCATGAGCCTTCACAATATCCTCCGGAAGCAAAAGTCTTCTGGTTAAATCCTTGGAAACCTCTCCCGCCATATAGTCTCTTTGGGTACTGTTAATAACAGGGTTTTTATTGGAGTTTTCCTGCTTTAACTCTTCATTTGCCTGATCGATTAATGCCAGAATATCCTCATCGGTGGAGTTGGCTTTTCTTGCCATCTCTCTCTTATAACGATAACGCACATACTTCTGGGCTACCTCGTAGGCTCTCATTTCCATGATGGCAGTTTCCACCATGTCCTGAATATCCTCTACATTCACCGCGTGGCTGGAGGCCTGAATCTTCTTTGCCACCGTCTCCGCAGCAGCCTGAATCTGATACTCATTCATCTGATAGACAGGAGCAACCTCTTTATTGGCCTTCTCCATGGCATGGATAATCTTGTAAATGTCAAACTTAACCTCCTTGCCATTTCTCTTAATCACATTGGTCATAATCAAAAGTTCCTTGTCCATCTTAACCCCCATCCATTGCATAACTCCTCTTTTCCAGCAAAAAAGCCCAAAAAGTCAAGACTTTTCAAGCTTTTCTTATTCTCTATCCTGTCCGAAAAACCAACACGATATAGAACACTCTTATCACGAAAAACACAATATCTTGTGAAAGCCTCTCTATCATACGACAAAGGAAGGGGATATTCAATGGGCATTTTCACAAATTTTCTGAAGGTGAAAGCAGAGGGAAAAAGAGGGATGTAAGGCTTGCTTTTTAAGAGGTGAAGGAACCGGCCGGGCACGCTCCCGCTAAGCTCGCCCAACGGGAACGGACACTAAGCGAAAAACCGCATTTCATTTGTTTTTCGCAAGTGCCGACGGGCTCAGATTCCCCCGCCTGTCCCCTCCCCTCCAAAAAAAGCAAGGCAAATGCTTGAAAAACCTCCATTTTCCACACTAATTTTTTCATGAAAAATAAATTCGTCAAAATGCCTATTGCATTTTAGGAAAAGAGCGAAAGAACGCTCTGTAGCTTCCTCAGGATAGGAGAAAAACAGGGGCAATCTGAGCCCGTGGGTACTTAGCTTTTGTCTTGTAAAAGCTTAGTACCCGTTCCCGTTGGGCGAGCTTAGCGGGAGCGTGCCCGGTTTTCTCCTGTCCTGTGGGAAGCGTTCCATGGCCTTTCTCTTCGGCTTCATCACCTCATAAAATTCACCGGATTATACTGCTTTTTCGTTGGCAATAGTAGTTGCTTCTTCATGTCCCGGATAAAACCCGTGGTTTCATCGGGCAGGCAAAATAGCTTTTTCTTTAATGCTTTTCTTAATCTCCGCCTCGGAACCGCCATAAAGATCGGTTCGTCCGTAGGATCTATAGAAAAGGGTATCTCCGCTAAAAAGATAAGGAATTTCCTGCACAAAGTAACATACCGAGCCCTTGGTGTGTCCCGGGGTGGAAATGACCTGCCATTCCTTTCCCAAAAGCTCCAGCTTATCTCCGTCCTGTACCGGAATATACTCTGTAATCGTCACGCCCTCATCCATGCCGGAAAGGTTCCACTGGGGATTTTCCAGCATTTCCTTTTCATCCTTTGAGGCATATAAGGGCACCTCGTACTTTTCCTTCAGCTCTTCCGCCACAAGGATATGGTCAAAATGACCGTGGGTTAAAAGAATGGCCTTTAGCTTCACTCTTTCTTCCGCAATGGCTGAACAAATTCGCTCCGCTTCATCCCCCGGATCGATTAAAACCCCTTCTCCTGTTGCCTTATTCCAAACCAAATAGCAGTTGGTTGCCACAATGCCTACGGTGAGGCTTCGTATATTAAACATCTTACCCCTTTGCCCTTTCTATCTCTATAATTCCCTGAATCTTCTTCAGCTTTCCGATAATATCGTTCAGCTCTTCTCTACTCTTAATTTCAAAGCTGATATTAATGGTGGCCTTACCATTTTTCGCTGTACGGGAATTCATACTGCTGATGTCAATCTTATTGTCCGTAAGAACCTTGGAAATGTCCACAATCTGTCCCATACGGTTATTGGCATAAATGGTAAGTTCCGTAGCATAGCTTTCCTGCTCCGGCCCTCTCTGCCATTCCGCATCAATCATTCTTTTCCGTTCCGCTTCCGGAAGATTCATCATGTTGATACAGTCAGTACAGTGAATGGTGATCCCTCGACCTCTGGTCACAAAGCCCACAATTTCATCTCCCGGCACGGGATTGCAGCACTTTTGCGTAGCGCACTGCCAAGTCATGGATTCCCTTCACCACAATACCGGACTTGGCTCTTCGGATAACCTCCGGCTTATTGGTCATTTCGCCTATATTTTGCAAAATGGTCTTGTCGTCCACCGTCTTGCTTTCCGCCTTTTGTTTGGAATCCAAAAGCTTGGAAATAACCTGAGACTCCTTAATACCCCCTCGACCTACACCGGCTAAAACGCTTTCCCAATCCCGATAGCTGTACCGGCGAAGCACCGCCTCCACATACTCCGGTTTGGTAAGATCCGGAAGATTCAGCCCCTTACTTTTTCACATAGCGATCCAGTAAATCCTTGCCACGGTCAATATTTTCATCCTTTTTGCTCGTGGCGGAACCACTGGTTAATCTTATTTTTTTCGCCCTGGGTGGACTTTACAATTTTCAGCCAATCTCTGGAAGGTCCTCTGGAGTTCTGGCTGGTAATAATATCTACTCTATCTCCGTTATGGAGCACATATTCAATGGGCACCAGCTTATCGTTAACCTTGGCTCCCACCATCTTATTTCCTACAGCGGAGTGGATGGAATAAGCAAAGTCGATAGGGTGGAGCCCGCCGGAAGATTCTTCACATCTCCTGTGGGAGTAAAGCAGTACACGCTTTCATTGAAGAGGGAAAGGTCGGACTTTACCATCTTCATAAATTCTTTGGAGTCGGACTCATCCTTCTGCCACTCCAAGATTTCGCTGAGCCACTTCATTTTCGTCATCTCATTCTCAGTGGCCTTATTCTCAGAGCCTCCTCTTCTTTATATTTCCAATGGGCGGCAATACCGAACTCTGCGGTTCTATGCATTTCAAAGGTACGAATCTGATTTCAAAGGGCACTCCGTCCTTTCCGATTACCGTAGTATGAAGGGACTGGTACATATTGGGCTTAGGCATGGCGATATAGTCCTTAAAGCGCCCGGGATGGGGGTGTAAAGCTTATGAATAAAGCCCAGCACCGCATAACAGTCCTTCACCGTATCCACGATAATCCGGATGGCAAACAAATCATAGATCTGGTCTATGGTTTTTGTTCTGATTGACCATCTTCTTGTAAATGGAGAAGAAATGCTTGATTCGTCCCTTGATATTGGCCCTGATGCCGGACTCTTCGATATGCTCCCGCACTTCCTGCACAATCTTGTCGATTCGCTCTTCCCGAACCTCTCTTTTAAAATGCACCTTCTCCGCCAGATCGTAATAAACTTCCGGCTCCAAGTATTTCAAGGAAAGGTCGTCCATCTCAATCTTAATCTTGCTGATACCCAGACGATCCGCTAAGGGAGAATAAATCTCCAGGGATTCTCGGCCTTTTCCTTTCGTTTCTCCGGACTCTGGTATTCCAAAGTACGCAAATTATGCAAGCGATCCGCCAGCTTGATGATGATGACCCGAATATCCTTGGCCATGGATACAAACATCTTTCTGAGATTTTCCGCCTGCAATTCAACCTTATCGGTATTTAGATTTAACTGAGTCAGCTTGGTAACCCCGTCCACAAGTACGGCAACATCCGGATTGAACATTTCCTCTACCTGCTTAAGGCTCATCCCCGTGTCTTCCACCACATCATGTAAGAGTCCCGCCGCAATGGTTTCTTTATCCATTTCCAAGTCGGACAAAATGATGGCTACACAGAGGGGATGAATAATATAGGGTTCTCCCGACTTTCTCTTCTGGTCCTTGTGCTGTTCCTTTGCCACCTCATAGGCCTTTTCAATCATGGAAAGGTCATCTGAAGGATGGTAGGAACGAACATTTGCCAAAAAGTATCTTTTAAAAAGCTCCTCAGGAGGGGTATTATCCCTTGGTCTCTAAGGGCTTGTCTTCCTTTTTATCTGTCATACTTACTCCAATCTGTCACTATCCTTGTATTCTACCCTGTCTCCTCTTCCTTGTCAAAAATCGAAGTATTCAAAAAAATTTAAGTCTTTATTTGCAGGAAGTTTTAATAAGCCTGTCACAATTCGTACATATCTTTTTTTATAGTAGAAACAAGAAATATAGTACTATCGGTATAAGATGAAATGTATAAGTATTCTTCTTTTTTTACAAAAATTATAAAGAAAAAGTTCATACTTTTTTCTTTCTTGCTGATATACTACCTTGGGCAAAAAGGATATATTCTTTTGTCCCATTCTATGAGCAGAAAATGACAGGAGGTCCCAAGCATGAATATACTTTTCTTTCTTACTCCAAAAATGTGACGTGGCATATGTAAAGGAAGAAGACAGTTTGTGAAATACCTTGGAGAAAAATGGAGTTTCACCGGTATTCAGCCATTCCCGTCTTAAGTAAAGACGGAAAATTTGCCGGTACCCTGACGGAAGGGGATCTTCTTTGGGAAATTAAGAATCAACTGAATCTGGATTTGAAAAGAGGCGGAGAAGGTACTGGTAAAGGATATCCCTATGCGAAAGCATTTTGAGGCGGTAGGAATCAACAGTTCCATGGAGGGACTGGTTGCTCGTTCTCTTACCCAAAAACTTTGTACCGGTGGTGGATGATCTGGGACACTTTATCGGCATTGTAAAACGTCGAGATTTGATGGACTATCTGTACCGTCATGCGGATTTCGTGGCTTTGGATAAGGAAGAATCCATGTTAATGGCGGAGGACACCTCCTTAACAGGCTAAAGCATAAGAAGCAGAATGGAACATCCAAGAGACAATCTTTAAGAATAAAGGAAGAGGAAATCCTAGAATTTTCGGATTTCCTCTTCCTCTTTTCTCCTGTTTTTCAATACTGCGAATCAAAAACGGTATAACTGCTTCCCCTTCCAGAAAAACCTCCACTTCCTCTCCCACACGCTTTCCCATCAGTGCCTTTCCCAAAGGAGACTGATTGGAAATTCTTCCTTCCGTGGATTGCCCTCGAATAGAGGTGACCAGACGATAGCACTCTTCTTCTTTATCCTCCGGAAAATACACCACCACCGTGTCATTAATCCCCACTACGCCCTCTTCCGACTTTGTGGAAATCACTTTGGCAAACTTTAATACCCTGCTCTAAATAGCGAATCCGGGATTCATTTTGATTCTTCTCTTTCTTTTGCGGCATAGTATTCAAAGTTTTCCGACAGGTCTCCCCGGCTCTGGCCTCCTTCACCGCCTCAATCAGCTTCAGGGCGAATCTCCAGCTTTCTTTTCTGAATCTCCGCCTCGATTTTTCGCACATCCTCCCTAGGGTTAATTCCTCACTCATCCTATTCTCCTAAAGCTTTTATTTTTCCTTCGTAGCAAATGAGGGATTCCAAGGAATACTTCTCAAGCTTCTTTCTGCCTTCCAGTCCGGCAAGCTCCATCACCACGGAAATCTTGGCTACCTCTCCTCCAAGACGCTCCACCAGCTTGCAGGCAGCCTCCAAAGTGCCTCCTGTTGCAATTAAGTCATCCACGATAACAACTTTGGTGCCCTTCTGGATGGCATCCTTGTGAATCTCCACCTCAGCCTTGCCATACTCCAAATCATAGGCAATGGATTCCGTCTCTGGGCAGCTTTCCCTTCTTACGTACTGGCACAAAGCCCTTGTGCATCTCATAGGCGATGGCTGTTCCGAAAATAAAGCCCCGCTCTCCAAGCCGATGACAAGATCAAAAATCCACATCCTTTAAAGACCGGATTAATCCATCCACGGAATCCTTCAATCCGTCCGGATCCTGAATCAAAGAAGTAATATCACGAAAAATTACTCCTTCTCCGGAAAAATCCGGAATGGACAATACATAATCTGCTAAATGCTCTCTTTTCATAGTTCTCCCTCAACTTCTTTTTATGGCATAGGCCTGAATGGCCGCCACCGTTTTACTATCGGTCATCTTCCCTTCCGAAATCAATTTCAGTAAGTCCTCCAGCTTCCAAGCTTCCAAAAAGATCTCCTCATCCTCATCGAAGCACTGCTGTCCCTTCTTCAAATCCTTGGCAAGATAAATGGCAATCTTCTCATCCAAAAAGGCCACCGTGGTGTTGACCCAAAGAAGTAGCTCCAAATTCTCACATTTATAGCCGGTTTCCTCCTCCAGCTCCCTCTTGGCGCAAAGAAGAAAGTCTTCCTCTTCGCTATCCCGCTTTCCCGCCGGAATTTCGTGGTAAAACGTAACAGAGCATGACGGTATTGCCGAACCATAAGAAGCCTTCCATCCTCTAAAACCGGAAGTACCGCCGCAGCTCCCATGTGATGAATAAAGTCCCAGTGGGTCACATGACCGGACACATCCACCGTATCTTCATAAACCTCCAGCACCGAGCCCTTGTAGCGGAGCTTTCGTTCCAGTAAACGAACCGGAACCTCTTCCTTCTTCTCTTCCTGATTTTTCTTTTCTTCCATCTTTTCAAACACTCCTATTCCGAAAGATTTTGATTTGAAATTCTCTATAAGATTTTCCCCTCAAACTTCTTTATTCTAACATACTTATAGGGATATCTCCATGATTTAACAAAAGATTTCCCTTCGGATGTCGAAAGAACTCCCCTTTGGATGTCGAAAGAACTCCCTTTAGAAATGAAAAAGGCGAACAGAAGAAAACGTAACGCTTCCTCTCTTCACCCTTTTTGGAAAAATCAATTAAGAAATTTCACTTTAGAAAAAAATTGAAATTCCATTCGGAAAGTCCATTTAAAAAATCTCCCCTGAAAAAAATCCTATAAAGATTAATTTCAGTAATCTTACTTGGAAAAACTCCACCTTAGAAACTCCGTATCCTGCCTTGTTGATATGCTCTCTAAGCTCTTCCTCGCTGTGCTCTTCCTTCATCCGCACTTCCGCTGTATGACTGCTTAAATCCACTGTAGCCCAGACACCGGAAATGGCATTTTAAGGCATTTTTCCACCTTCTTCTTACAGTTTCCGCAATGCATATCGTCTACGGAAATCATGGCTTTTAAAAAGGATAATGTCCTTCCACCTTGTCGGAAACCTTTACGGAATCCACACTGCATTCTCCTCCGCCGCAACAACCATTTTTTCCTCTTTTAATGACACTCCTTACCGCAAAAACGATAATTACGCCTACCAGTGCCAAGATGACAAAATTTCCCATGCTGTTCTTCCTCTCTGAAAACAAGTTTGACTTAAATTCATTAGCTATGTCTAACTTCTTTAGTTTAGTCTCTTGTTTTCTTCTGTCAAGGAATTTTGAAAAATTTTATTTTTCCTATCGTGATGCACCGGGTCTTATTTTTCCTTTTCTTCTTCCTCTTCCGTCTCTTCCTTGTGTACGATGGTCTTTCCGATACGGTGGTTCTTGATTTCCGCCACATCGATACTCAGACCATCCGTATCCAAGTGCAAGGAGGATCCGTCCTCCGGCACTCTACCGATAATTCCCATGATATAGCCGCCGAAGGTATCCGCAGCCTCTAAATCCAGATGAATCTTCAGGGCTTCATTCACATCCTCCAAATCCGCGGAGCCGAGAATGCTCCACTCGTTTTCAGAAATCTGCTCAATAGGCTCCGGCTCCGGAAGCTCATCCTCCTCATGAAGGTCCCCCACCAAGGCCTCAATCAGGTCGTGGAGGGTAACAATTCCCGTCATTCCGCCGTACTCATCCAGCACTATCCCATAGTACTTTCTTTCCTTTTGCATGATTTTGAAAAGGTCGGAAACCTTCATATTCTGAGAAATGAAGAAGGGGCGATCCACCGCATTCCGCATAACATTGGGTCTGCTTAAGTCGTTTAAGCGGAAATAATCCTTGGTGTTCAAGACACCGATAATATCGTCATTGTCCTCACCGCAAATCGGGTAACTGGCAAAACGGTTTTCATGGATGGTATGTCTCCACTGTCTGTCCGTATCCTCAATATAAAGCATAGCCACATCTGTTCTGTAGGGTGCAAACGTCTTCCACCGTAAGATCTTTTAAATTCAAACACATTTTTGAATCCACTCATTTTCACTGGATTCAAAGATGCCGCTTTCCATTCCCTCATCGATCATCATCAAAATGTCTTCCCTCGGAAACGGCATTGATGTCTCTTTCCGGATCGATTTTCAGAAGCTTCAGTACCGCATTGGTGGATGCGGAAAGAAAGAAAACGATGGGCATGGAAATAATAGACACAATCCGCAGTACTGAGCAATGAAAAGCGCTATAGGCTCTTTTATATACCTGCGCCAAGCGTTTCGGCACCAACTCTCCGAAAAACAATACTGATATAGGATAGAATCAGAGTAATCAGCACAATAGAAAGGGGGTGCATCATGCTCTCCGTATTGGGGATAGGAAGCTTTACCAGAAGCTTGTCCAAATATCCTGCAAAGCTCTCTGCCGCAAAGGCACTGGAGAGAAATCCCGCCAGAGTAATCGCCACCTGAATGGTGGACAAAAAGCGGGAAGGCTCTTCCACAAGCTTTAAAAGATGCTTTGCATTTAGGCTTCCGTCCTCCGCAAGCTTTCTTATTTTTCCCTCTCCCATCTGCAAAACCGCAATTTCCGCGCAGGAAAAGAATCCGTTAATGAAAAATCAGTACAAACAAGAGTATGACTCGACCAAGCATAGCTGTGTTTAAAAATCCTCCTTAACTCCAAAAATCCTTGGAATAGTTTTTCGTTCCGGGAATACTCGAAAAAAATGAACTGCAGAAAAAAAGGTATAGCGTGTCCTACACACTATACCTTCTCCCTATATGATTCTTAGGACTTCCGTTATCCGCGTCCCCGTCTTCGTCCATGTTCTTCCCTTCTTGTCTCTTTCCTCAACTGAAAAAGAATACAGGCATTATACGGAATCTCCCCTACTTTGTCAAATCCGAGAGAAAACCGTCTTGAGATTGTTATTCCATCGTTAATATCATAGTTACTTCTATAATGAATTCCATGGCGTTTGATAAATACTATAACTCCACCGATATTCCCTTCCGGCAAAGAGCAATGCGCCATGACTTTTTCTTGGCTCGAATATAACGAAACTTCAGAAAACCGGCATTTTCCAGATAAGTCTTCAATTCCGTCTCATCATAAAGTCTTGCGCCATGAATTTTCTTAGTCATGGCGCAACACTACTTTCCTTATCATGGGTAACCGCCAGAAGAAGTACCCCTCCCGGCTTTAAAACCCGATAAGCCTCAGCCAAGGCTTTTATCCATGTTTTTTCCAAAAGTAAATACTTTCAAAACTGGATATGACATCAAGCTGTCGTTTCGGAAGGGAAGCTTATTCACCCGCTTAAAATCACCTCGCATCTGTCCTGCGAAATGGCCTTCTCATTCCATCCTGTGGCGATGGAAACGGATACCGGCGAATGATCGATGCCGCTGACATGGGCATCCGGATAGCATTCCAACCAACGCTCCAGATTTCCGCCTCCCCCGCAGCCCAAATCCAAAATATCCGCCTGAATCGGCAATTCCACAAAGGACATGCCCCAGCGACCCAACTTGGCATGCTCTCCGTAATTCATTAATAGGCTAATGACTCTCCCAAAAAATCCTCTGGGTTTCGAGAAATTCTGCAAAAAGCCCCATTGTCTTCCTCCTGAAATCTTGGGGAATCCTGCTCCTAGCATCCCCTTTTCTCTTTCTAGTCCGTCTTCGCAAGTCTTAATTTATTCGTAAAAATTAATTTTTATGGGACAAAGCCGGGCTTGTCAACAGGGAGATGAGGGAAGGACGGGGAAGCTTATGCGATATTTTTATACCCTTTGTATAAAAATACTCGTAAATCTTTTGACGATACTCAGAGATGCTAAGTTCATCGTAGGGAATGAATCTAAGAGCTGCCGAGTTGATGCAAAACGCCGATCTGCACCCGAAGTTCATCCACAGATTCTTCTGCGCTTTTTACTGAAGATCAAAGTAACTGCGCGGGATATGGCAGTAGCCGCCGGGATTCTTGTCCAGATACTTCTGGTGATACTCTTCTGCGGGGAAGAAGTTTTCCAACGGAAGCAGTTCAACAGCAAGCTCGGCTCCGGCTTTCTCTTCCTCCGCCCGATAAACCGCTTCGATCTCTGGAAGCTGGTCTTCTTCCGTATAATAGATTCCCGTCCGGTACTGGATGCCTCGGTCATTGCCCTGTTTGTTTACAGAGAGCGGATCGATCACCATGAAATAGTAATTCAGCAAATCAGTCAGGGAAATTACATCAGGGTCATAGTCGACCCGCACTGTCTCAGCATGCCCGTCATCCCGGGTCATCATCTGCTTTGCCATCTCTTGATCGATCTGATGATAACTCGCGACCTCTTGCACTGAACCGGCAGTATTTACCGAACAACCAGTCAGAAGAAAAATAGTCATCAAAATCAAAAACAACGGTCTTGGAACACCCGTGCGCCTTTTCTTCCACTATTGCTCTCGTCTTTTTCATTCTATAGTTTGCCTCGGTATATTCTAATTTATCTATGAGTTTTCATATTATCTATGGCAAACTTTCCACTTGCTGCAGCTATAGGAAGCCCTCCACCAGTTTGAATCCATTGACTTGCAAGGTATAAATTGTTTATACCTTTGATAATGCTCTTAACATACTTACTTTTTATAACCTTTCTGTGGATTAAAGCTCATATATCCCCCTTTGTAGGCATTACACCGTTGTGAATGTAACTGGAGAATATGTTCCAAGCACGATGAGTTTACCCTCAAGCTGAGGGAACTTTTTCAACCCTTAATCTCAATTCTTCTGCAATTCGCTGTTTTTTTCTTGATTATATTTCTCTTTATTATCTTTTAGCCCAAACCAGTAAGCATAATTTTTCAGCATTTTGTAAAACATTACACTGAATAACTCTCTTTCCCATAGGAAATAGTGTTTCATCATAATCATAAACACGCATTCCACAAAAATTGTGTGTTTCTCCTGCAACATCATATTCGTCACAAGGAAAAATAATGCTTCCTTCAGGTAATTTCAAATCCGCTTCAGTAACTATTCCAAATGCAACCTGATAACCTGTATTAGAAACATAACCCTCCGGATTCTCATACATGTACCTAAGATTTTTATCCAAATATCCTTCATCAATTAAGTCATAGAAAAGAGAATGTGGGTCTGCACACCAAATATAGTTATCTGAGTTGATAACCTTTCCATTATTACCAATAATATTAACAACCTTCTTATCTGCAATATTTATTTTTTCAATATTAACGCCTAAATGTAGTTTGCCACCCAAGGATTCAAATTTTGCAAGCATTCTACTAACCAAGCCAACAGAACCTCCCTGTGGAATAGCTGCTGTATTACTTGTATAAAAAGCATACGATGCAACAAAGGAGAGGGCAATGAAGTTGCTATTAAAGTAATTTTTAAAAATCGCTCTAATGTAATGATTTGTAAAACGATTTGTAAAGTCTTCCATAGACTGTTTTCCATATTCCTTTATAGCCTTATTAGCATCTTTCATGCTCATTCCTAGTTTAATAAATTGTATTAGGTTCATATGAGCAATTGAAATATCACATGGCGGCTTTATACACTCTAAGCTTTTTTAGCACAGTCAAAAACAAATTTAATTCTTTGGTATCTTCTGGAGCAAGTTCTAAAAAACTCTTTTCTTGCTTTCTCAAATTTCTCCACAAATGTAGTGTTACCCCGTCCATTTCCATACAATAAAAATATGGCTCACGATAAATCTCCAAACTATCAGAAAGAACTCCTAGATTTTCCCACATTTTATATAATTGTTCATCCTTATTGCATCCAACGAGAAAATGAATGCAATTATCTATATGATATCCTTGCCTGTTCCACCCTGCACACTCACCACGAGCATTTTTGTTTTTCGTATATTTCTACTGAATATCCAGCCTGCAATGCATATATTCCAGCACTCAAGCCAGAAACACCTGCTCCAATAATTACTACTTTTTTTACCCATATTCTCTTACTTTCCATATAAGGTCTTAGAACAATTTTAGAGCATCAGACAGTACACAATGCTCATACATTACTCTAAGGAACTAACCAAATTCTAATGAGCTAACATCGATACTTTTCTTTCGAATTTCTATAACTCACATGTCCATATGAAAATCCTTTTTCTTCAAATATTCCTTCAATTTAAAAGGCACAAAAAAATAAGGGAAGGTATAAATCTGATTGGCATATCCCACATTTACATCTCCGAGTTTTTATCCCAAAGAAATATCCTGATATCGCTTATTGCTAATCAAAGCGGAAAGAGCTTTCGACTGATTGCTATTAGCTTTCACCTCTACCGGAACCAAAGCATTTTGGGTACGCACAAAAATCTTCCTCCAGACTGGCATTTTCCTTCTTATAGTAATAGAGACCTAAGCCTTGCTTCACAAAAGCCTCTGCAACAAAGTTTTCATACAAAGCCCCCTTATACACCCCCAGATTCTTATTGACTCTAAGGTCCTCTTGAGCCTCCTCATCCAAGGAAGAAATCAGTAGACCGGTATCCATATAATATAGTTTGTATTTGCTTTCTTCGATATTTCCCTTTAAAGGAAGCTCGGGGAATTGGAGGCAGTTACATTCCATGATGATGCCTGCATCCTTCAACCAGTCGATGCAGCCGCTATATTCCCGGGATCTGGCATTCTTCGCCACCTTATTAAACTGAAACTTCTTATTTTCCTTAGCCAGCTGGGCGGGAATGCTTCGATAGACACTGATAATCTTTGTCTGATCCAAGCCCTCTGCGTACTTTCTGACATCCTCTTCATAGTCCAATCGAATCTGATTCTGCAAATCCAGAGTACCGGAAAATGTCCCTGTCTCCAAATACTGCTTTACCACATCCGGCATTCCCCCCAGGACTGAGTAGGTGAGAAAGAGCTCTTTAAAAATGGAGAGCTCATTCTCGTTAAATGACTTGTTTTCCAGCATGTGGCTAAGGATACTGTTAACCTGCTCCTCGCTATAACCCTTTGCCCATAGGAATTCTTCAAAGTCCATAGAAAAACATTTCATAGTCCGTTTTAGAGCCAACGCTATTACTGTGAATTCTTTTATAATTTATGCCCAGCATGGAACCGCTACAAATCACATCATAATTTCCATCTCTATGGAAGGATTTCAAGGTAGTCGCCACATCAGGATTTTCCTGTATTTCATCAAAAAGAATAATGCTTTCCTTCGGAATAAACTGAATAGACGGGTCTGCCAATGTGATATTTCTGGTCACACTTTCCACATCATACCCATCTGCTAAAATCTGCATGAACTTTTTTTCCAGAGCAAAAATTGATATAAACGATATTTTTATAGTTCTGTTTTGCAAAATGTAAAATGGATTCCGTCTTTCCTATTTGTCTGGCGCCCTTAATAATCAAAGGCTTATGCTTGGCATCCGCCTTCCATTCCTGCAAAAAATCATCTATCTTTCTTTTAAAATACATTTTTCACCCCTCCATAGAGGGATGGTATCACAAAAATAGCCACTTCAACGCCTTTCATCACATTTCATGAGCCACTTTTCGCTTTTTCTCACATTTCATGAAAAATCTGTAGCTTATCATAACCATAATATGATTTTTATTCATTTGCTTCTTCAGCAATTTCTGTATACTCTCTAAGCTTTCTTTGTAACAACCCCCTATCAATAAGTTTCAATGTATACTCTGATACCATTGTTGGTGAAAGACTTCTGCTTAATGCAAACTCTACCACCTCATCATCTTTTTGATGCACAAAGTATGACTCCAACACTTGGATTTTCGCTTTGTTTCTTCACTCTCTATCCAATGCTTCCAAATATAGATTCATTTTTCCCAATATATTCCGGCTTGAATTCTCCAATCTTAAGTTCAAAAAGCCACTAAAGCAGGACAGACCTCTATGATAAAATAACAAATCAATATAGTAATCATGGTTTCCAACCTGTACTCTATACTCATTACTTATAAAGGAAAAAAATCTTTTCCAATTTCTAAGATAAAGTTCTTCAAATTGTCAAGAATTGATTTCTGAAATTCTCTTTCATTTCCAATCTTGGGAGCATCAAGAAATTCCAATACATAACTATCCATAAATAAATTATGTGTTTCCTGTTTTTGCCCTTTGTATAGCAGGCAAAGTATTGCTCTTTGAAAGCGCATAGCGTTCATAGTATCCGCTATCCATCTGTCTTACCAACTCCCGTGAGTCAGATTCTCATAATTGCCAAGTTAATATAAAAATTCTCTTTCCTCTTTTATTTTTGCTCCGGACATTATCTTCAAAATGATTAGACCAGCTCAATTGTGTCAACAGTGTTGACACTTTTTCATCGTCCTTATATAGCTCATAGAATTGCTTCATTCTATATAAACCTCTGCGGTTAAAACCTTTTAATTCAGGATAGTTGGTTGAGAAAAATTCAGCTACATTATCAACGAAACCGGAACCATAAGATGCCTCCTCAGTTTTTCACTAATGTATTTTCCAACTTCTTGATACATCAAAAATCAGTTCTTCATTAACTTTTTATAAGCACGATCCTTTGCACTTTCGACAATATTAACAATATCATCAAACTGATGATATTCTTTCCCACTGCCTGCATTCTGTATTATCATCTTATCCTTATTCATTGTTTTCTCTACCTCTAAGAATGTACTGTATTTTACATAGAGTCATTTTACTGCTCCATCGTAAAGAGCGAGTAAAAGTATCCCTTCTTTTCCATAAGCTCAGAGAATACTCCTTCCTCCAAAATCTCTCCTTCTTTTAACACGCATATCCGATCTACACGACTTAAAATTCTGGCATCCAAATCATGGAGTACCAAAATCTCCGTGATATTCTCCAAGGATAAGAGGGAATCCAATACCAGATAGCTATTTTCCTTATCCAAAGCTGCAGTAATCTCATCTGCAAGAAGAATAGGGGTTTTTCGAAGAAGACTTCTGGCAATATTGATTCTTTGCCGTTCTCCACCGGAAAGAGCCGCTCCATTTTCCCCGCAAGGATAGTCCAAACCTTTCTCCAAAATCAGATTTTTAAACCGGACTTTTCAATGGCCAGCTCCAGCTCCTCTTTCACTATAGTCCTGAAACAGAGTGATGTTCTCATAAATACTGCCGTCAAAAATAAAGACCTCCTGTTGAATATAGGAAATCGAACGAAAGAGGCTTTCCTCGGGAAGGGTAGAAAGTTGCCTGTTTCAATAGAAATCTCTCCCCCTGACTTCGCTCGATTCCCATAAGAAGCTTTTAGAATGGAGGACTTTCCTGAACCGAAGCTCCCAGAAGGATCAGCTTTTCTCCCTCCTTTACCTGCAGAGTAAAGTCCTTCAAAACCTGCTTTTCCGGAGTATAAGAAAAGGATAGATGGGAGAAGCGAATATCTCCCTGTAAAGACGGGATGGGAAGGTCTTTCTCATGGGAGTCTGTGTCGGTATGCTGATGATAACCGTCCTTAACAATTTCACCGCTCTTCTGCTGCTGTTCCTGCTGTTCCTCCTGCTCCCTTTTCCCTATCTTCTCCCAAAAATTGTTCGGAAAGGGCATAGGCGGTTCTTGCCTTACTAAGCATTCCCGGAAGCTCTGTTACCGGATCAATGATATAGTTAATCAGTCGGGAAAATGCCAGCACAGTTCCCACGGAAATGCTTTTGCTTCTATAGGCCACAACAGCGCATAGGAGCAAAATAGCAAACTAGGGTGATATAGCCGGAAATGGCGGCAAAGTAATTGATTTTTCTCCACGCATTTTTTTCCCGCTCTTCCATGCGAGCTTCCACCTTTGGCAGATTTTATCATGGAGGGCAGAAAAATTCCTTCCACCTTATAGGACTTAATGATGGTAAAGCCGACGGCAAAATCCTTCAAAAATGCTAAATATTCTGCATTTTCCTTGGATAAATTCTCCTCAATCTTCTCCATATTTCTTCCGGAGAAAAGAGCGGCAAAAAAGGGAATCAGGGAAATGAGACAGGCCATCATAGCTAAAAAAGAAATTGTAGCGAATCATCACCAATACAGCCCCTATGCCGCAAATGACGATTTGGGAAAGTATGGGAATCTGGTCCAAAAAATCCTCTTTGATTTTCTGTAAATCCGTATTCAGGGCGGAAAGATACACCGCCGTATTCTGTCCGTAAAACTCTGTCACCTTCTTTTTGGACAGATAATGATAAGCCATTTTCCGATACTGAAAGACCGCCTTGGTGCTGAACTTCGTCCGAAAAATAGTAGGTACAAAGGCCGGAAAAGCTCACCATCAGTAAAACCGCTATGGCCATTAGGATGATTTGATGCATACTGTAACGGTGATTTCCGGATAGAAAACTCAATCAAAATCTGCATCAGTTGAGGTACAGAAAAGAATACCCACGGACAAAACCGTGGTACCCAAAACCGCCATAAATAGATTTTTTTCCGATTGCCTTGAAAAAGCTTTGACTTAAGGGATTACGCGGCTTCATGCTGTTCCTTTCCTTCCTGCTGTCACTCTATTGTCCTATTTTTATACCCTTACGTACTCTCTTGTCACGCTTCTATACTTTTCTTCTATACTTTTCTTCTATACTGTTTCCTATACCTTTGAAAAATAATCTTACCTTTCTCCCCCTGTCCATGCTGGGAATACTGAAGCTCTATCCCTTCCTTTTCCAAGGCTTCTATCGCTGGATTTTTCCGCTGTAAGCTTTTCCCGGGAATAACAGGGGATTCCAGCGGATAAAGGCTAAGATATTCCGTGCAAATGCGACTTTCCCCGTCATAAAGACTAAGTTCCTCTCCATCTTTTAAGCCTTCTGAAATTTGCAAACTGTTGTCCGCTACAGAAATTTGATAAAGGGCAGAGGGTAGGAGTTTTTGACTGTAGTGACTGTTCTATTGTCTCAGGTCTTCCTCTCCTGACTGTTTCTCCCTATCCTCCCCAAATCTTCTTTCTATATCCTTCAGGGCAAAAACAATCTTTCCAGTTCCTCATCCGAAATAAAGGGCCTGTCATCAAAGTAGATTTTCTCCGCTATGCATTTCCGATTCAATACCGTATCCTCCTGAAGCAGCTTAGCCAACTCCCGTCCCAGTCTAAGCTTAGGGATTCCTAGAGCTCGTAGGAAAATCTTAGAAAAATCCATAGCAAAGCAGGCTTCTTCCTTCTCCCAAAGAAAGGAAAAATAAGAAAGCGTCCTTGTCTTCACCCGAAAGCTCCTTCATCACTTCCTTCCAACGGAAAAATAGTGCTTCTCCTCTCTTTCCAAAAAGTGTCGTAGCCTTTTCCAAAGAAAGCATCAGAGGATAGGAGGGAGAGGTCGTTTGAAATACGGAAAGGTAGAAAGACAGCTTTTTCCCTACTGTATCTTTTCTCCATTTCCCAATATCCGAGCACTCTGGGTTAAGGAGCAAAAGGGTTTTGTGGGGACTTTTGCACCACCAAGTCCGCCCCCTAGGGCAATGGCCGACTCTGGAAAAAGATGCTCCCTTTTTCGGAGAAAAATGGAGCTCCATGAGCTTCATCCACCAGAAGGGAAAGGCCATTTTCATGGCAAAAGCCTTGCAATCGCTTCCACATCAGAGACCACTCCCTCATAGCTTGGGCTGGTAAAAATCAAGGCCTTGCTCTTAGGGAACGTGAAATCAGTCTTTCCACTTCCTTCAGAGAAACCGAGCCGAAGCAGGAAAAATCCTCCCAAAACTCCGGTAGAAGAAAATGAATCTTTGCCTTTCGGAGAGATAGGGCATAAAAACAGAGCGGTGGCAATTTCTTGCCACCACTACCTCATCTCCTTCTTCCAGTAGAGTGAAAATACCTGCCTGTAAGCCGGAGGAACTGCCATTTACCAGATAGAAGCAATCCGAACAACCGTAGTAGGCGGCAGTACGATTCATGGCTTCCTGCAAAATTCCCTCCGGGGCATGAAGATTATCCAGCTCGTCTACCTCCGTATAATCGTAGGCATAGGGAAGGGCTGTACCCATGTCCCTCTTTCTTTGGTGCCCCGCATGTGCAGAGGCAGGAGTTTTTCATTGTAGTGCTGAAAATATTTTTCTAAAGGAGAAGCGGAAGGGTTCCGCCCTCTTTCGATTGATTCTTCATTTTCTTTCCTTTCTACAGATTCTTCTCCAAATCCTCTACAATCTTCTTAATGGTTCCCTCTTTAAAGGGATTCATCAGGGCCAACCTTTTCCTCCAGTTCCGTAAAAGAAAAGGGATGCGGAGTACTTGGAAAAAGTCCATATAGCTCTTCCATGCCCCCCTGAAAATCCTTATCCATCCAAGCCTTGTACTGTAAGGCATTGATGCCGGCAATGCAGTAATCAATGTAGTAGTAAGGCAGGTCATAAATGTGGTGCTGCTTCTGCCAGAAGCCACCCTCTTCCATAAAAAGCATTGTCCGCATAATCCAAATGGGGCTTATATTCCTGTTCCGGGGTTCTCCAAAGCAGTTTTCTCTCCTTCAGAGTCATTTTCGGATTCTTATAGACAATGTTTTGGAACTCATCCACCATGGTGCCGTAGGGGATAAACATCAGGAACTCTTCAAAGTGCATGGAAAGGTAGTCCTTGCCCGATCCCCGAAGAATAAATCCATCCAAGGCTCGGTAAAAATTCCATGGACATGGAGTGGGTTTCCGCCGTTTCCATAGTCAATTCATTATGCTCATGGATGGGTAAATCCGCTGTAATATAGCCCTGGAAGGCGTGTCCGCATTCGTGAGTAATCACATCACAGTCTCCGGCTGTGCCGTTGAAGTTGGCAAAAATAAAAGGCATGTGATAGTTGGGAAGCATTTCCATATACCCGCCGGTTCTCTTATTCTTTCTGCCCAGCACATCGAAAAGCTCCATTTTCATCATATCCTGCATAAACTTGGAGGTTTCCGGAGAAAGAGCATCGTACATCTTCTGCCCTGCTGCCAGGATTTCCTCCGGTGTTCCGATGGGAGCCGGATTTCCTCCTTGAAAAATACCCCTTCATCATAGTAATTAAAGCTTGTCCAGTCCAAGGCGCTCCCTTCTTCTCTCATGAAGCTTTTGGACAAATGGCACCAAATCCCGTTTTACCTGCTGACGGAAGGATGCAATCTCCCTCTCCCCATAGCAGTTTCGATTCATTCTGGCATAGCCGATTTCCGTGAAATCCGGATAGCCCATCATCTGTCCCTGCTCGGTACGATTCTTGACCAAGGCATCATAGATAGAGTCCAGCTTCTCCCTATTGTCCTCAAAGAACTTGGTATAGGGCCTTCCATGCCTTCTTACGCACCTCTCTATCCTCTGCCGTAAGATAGGGTGTCATGAGGGAAAGATTCAGATTCTCCCCTTCCCAGGGAATCTTTGCAGAAGCCAGAAGTTTACTATATTCGGTGGTTAGTTCATTTTCCTTTTGCATCAGTGGAATCAGGGAAATGTCCACCGCCTTCTGTGCCAGCTCCATGTTTTTAAAGGCTACATGCCCAAGCTTTTCTTCCATATAGGCTCTATGGGAAGAATGGTAAACCCGCATTTGGTAGTCCACTAAGAGATTCCGGAAAAATGGGCATATTGGCATCATAAAAAGGCTCTCTCCTTCTCGTAGAAGGGATCGGTCATGTCAATGTCATTTTTCGAATGCTGGCAATCACACTTTCCGTCATCACATCATCCACCAGCTTATAGTATTTTTGATGTAGGGCAAAAAGCTCCTCTCCTGACTCCGCCTTATCTACCCCCTCACAAAAGCTCCAAAAATCAGCCTTCAGTTTATCAAAATCAATTCTCTCATAGGGAAATTCGGTAAATTTCATATTTTCCTCCAATTCATAAAGCACAATGTAAAACAATCGGTATAAGCATAACATTTCTATGGGAATATTCCATAAGTTTTGTGTTTTTCCTTTAGCCTTTTGCACAGAAAAAATAGGGGATGTAAAAATAAAAATGATTTTCTAAGCAATATAGGTCTGAAAATTCCTCAGTTATTATGATTTTTACAGTCCCCATCTATTAAAGTCGTGACGCTATAAGACCAAAGAAAAAAACTCACACTTATGTTTGCTTGTTTTATTTTCACACTATCCAAAATCCGAGAGATCTATAGTGTCTGATACGTATCCTTGTTTATAATTGCTGATAGCCTTATCCATATCTTTCAAAGTACGTGCAGAAATAGTATCCGGAACCGTTAATTCACGAGGCTCTAGCATAATACAACCATTTTCATATTCCTTAACGTTATAATATTGGTATAAAGCACCGCGCAAAGTAACTCGCTTCTTACTGTCGAGGTGAACATTATACTCCTTTGCAGTTTTCATCATTTTCCTCCTATTTGACATTTTTCCAAGGTGTTTTTGGCCTGATTTTGACACTTTTCCAAGGTATTTTTAGCCTGATTTTGACACTTTTCCAAGATTTCATAGTCCATTCACCGAAAAAGGCCGGTGAAAATAGTTAAACTATTTCTACTGGGACCTTTATAAAAAGACAATCCTAAAAATCCTAACTCTAAGAGCAGAACACTGGCCTTAAAGGACATCCATAGCAATATCTCATAGCTATGAGCCAGAAATACAAAGAAGAATAAAGCCAAAAGGGGCTTAGTCATAGGAGCTCGCTCTAAATAGCGTTGAGAACAGCGATAGAGACTGATGCCGCCCCTATAAAGCTTTAGTACTTTCACTAAAAATCAATCCAAAAAAAGGCAAAATCCATATTAATTAAGCTTAGAAAACACGATCAGCATAGAGAGGGAAATCAAGCCAATAAATACAAGCCCCTCTTTTTCCCTGCTTACGAATATTTCTTCCTCCGGCTTCTTCCTGTTCTTCCTGCGGATATAAAGCCCCCTGTACCCCTACGAAGGTAGAAAAAGATAAAGGAATAAACAAGGCCAGAAGAAAAAAGAGGAAGAAGATTTTTTTCCCTGTAAGCGTAGCAATAGTCCAAGAAAATGCCACCGGAACCGCCAGAACATAGCAAAAATCAAAGTCAAATTTTTGTGTAAAAATTCTGTCTTCGTCCATAAACACCGTCCTTTCTCAAAAAGATTGAAGACATTCGTTACTTGTTTTTGTGTAGCTAGAGTATATTTATTTCTCTCATTATATCTAAGAAAATAAAAGTCATTCCCAATTTCTTGAGAATGACTTAAAAATTATTAGAAAAGGATGGACGATTTTCTTTGGAAGCGAAAATGAGCTTTTCATCTATGGTTTATCTTACTTCTTCCAATGCTGCTGCGAGCCATTCTTTTTGCATCCATTGCATTCGCTACTGCACTTTCTACTGTCTCACCACAGCTAATACAACCGGGGTAAATCCGGAAAGGAAACTACGAATCCGCCTTCATCCTTATCTTCTACAATTTCCATACGATAAGACATTGCCAACAATCATTCAGCGTCTTCATCATTTTTCGCCTCACTTTCTACAATCTGCCGCACCATTTCTACATATACCTTCTTAATCGGTTCGTGCTTTGGTATCGTGAAAAATGCCGGTATACAGATGCTTCAGGCCATCCTCTCTGATAAAAAGCGTATGGAGACGTCGGTACTGGCAGAAAACAAGCACAGCGAAGTTTTCTGCTTAGTATCCGCTACGTCGGAATCGAGCGAGAGCGTCTTTTTAAAAGAGGGATACCTGAAGCATCGTAACCTCATTTACACGATATCCTTCAAAATCTCCAAAGGAAACGGCTCTCCCACCTTCTCTACGGAAAGGTCTCTAAGCGTAAAGTTGGACTTCCTAAGGGTCAGTGCCGGGTTATAGTAGGGATCTCCCTTTCTCAAAATCTCCGGCCAATGCTTTGCCAGGCAGACAATCTCTCCATTGAAACGCTTTACCTTCTCCGGATTATCTTCCAGTCCTCTGGACTTGGACTCATAGTGGGTAAAAAGGGCATAGGGGGTATACACCACCCTCTTCCCAAGGGCACGAATCTTCAAGCAAAAATCCACATCATTAAAAGCTACCGCAAGCTCTTCCCGGAAACCGCCCACCTTGTCAAAGAGAGATTTCTTAGTCATTAAAACGGCGGCAGTGACAGCAGAATAGTTTTGAATGCAGGCCGCCCTATGCATATAGCTGTTTTCCGTTTCATGGGTACCGATAAAGGTGGCTCCGGCAATACCACCAAAGCCCATCACCACACCGGCGTGCTGAATCATTTTATCCGGATACAGGAGTCTTGCGCCGCAGATGCCCACTTCCTCCTGTTGCACAAACTGAAGCATTTCCTCCACAGAATCCGCCTTTAAGCACTCAATGTCATTGTTCATAAAGAGCAGATACTCTCCGTGGGCAAAACTTACCCCTGAAGTTGTTGATGGCGGAGTAGTTGAACTCTCTCCCAGCGCACCACCCGTACCGCCTTTAGTATGGAATTCTCCGTATCGTGCGGAATTCCTCCTGAATCTTTTCATAGTAGGCAAATGTCTTTTTCCTCTACGGAATTGTTCTCCACCACAATCACTTCCAGATATGGATAGCTTCCGGCAAAGAGGGAGCGAATCGCCGGGTCCAAATCTTCGCTATGATCCTTACTGGGGATAATCACGGAAAATCAGAGGAAGCTCCCTTCCTTCTTCTCCAAGGCATAGTGGCAATGATAATAGCCGTAGGTAATGCCTCGCTCCACCTTTTTCAATGGGAAGGCCCAAACGCTTCGCATGAGTCGAAAACCGCCCGCTCTCCGGCAGTAAAGGCATAGAGCTTTGCCTCGGATTCTGGGCTGTGGGAAAGCTAGTGGGAACGCCAATGATAGAGCACCTTCCTGATATGGATAATGGTGGAAGAGGTAAAGAGCGCCTCTTCCTGCCTCTTTTTCTCCTCTTCGCTAAGACCTGCTGCCCTTTCCCTTCTTTCCGCCTCCTCACAAAGTCGCAAAAATCAGGTCATAGTCCCCGGGCACCGTCATATTCCTTCTGCTCGTAAATCTTCTCTCCTCTTCTCCCTCCTTTGCTACCGCCTCCAGTAAGGAGCGTTTCGCAATCAGAAGATGGCAGAAATAATTTACACTGCGAAGAAGCTCCGGGCTGTAATCCGGCTTAAAGTGAGGCTCAAAATAATAGGCGGAGGCAAAATCAATCTTGTCCTCATCACTATAGAGAAGCTCCGCCTTGGGATGCTCCTTAATGGTTTTCGCAATGGTATATAAAGCATCTTCGGTAAGCTCATCATCATGGTCGGAGAAATGATGAAATCCCCCTTTGCCATGGCAATAGCGGCATTGGTATTACTGGAAATGCCCAGATTCTTGGGAAGGGCGGTAAAACGCACTCTGCTGTCCTTCTCCGGTACTCCTTTAAAACCGCAAGGGGGACTTTTTCTCCATTTTCCAAGGAATCCTCGAAAGCTCGGAAGCATCCGCAAGGCAAATTTCAAAATGGGGTAGGTCTGGGACAAAATGCTGTCTAAGAGTCTTCGTAAAAAGCCTCCTTGGGACGATACACCGGAATCACAATGGAAAAAGCAGGGGATTCTCCCAAACCTCCGCTCTTTGTCTCGAAAGCTCTTCCGCTCCGGTCTTTTTCCTTTTTATACCACTCATTATAGTCGTAATCCTCTTCAATACTCTTTAGCTTTCGCACACTCTTATGCCAAAGAGCGGAAAGTCCGCCCTTTTTCAGGGTATCCTTCACCGCCTCCACCGTTTCCCATTGGAAGAGGGCCGGGAACTTCTCCATCTTCTTGTGGGCATGGGAGTTAAAGGACTCGATTTTTATCGTCAAAGGCAAAACGACGAAGCTGATGATCCACCTGAAGCAAAAGCTCCACCCTTTCGCCCTTCCCTAACTCGTAGGGAGTATCCAAGGAAAAGCCCAGCTTCCTCTTGATTTTTCTTCCCGTTTTCCTCCTCGTACTTCGGAAAAATAGGCTTCATTTACGGTTTCCTGCTCCACTTCCTCATAGGAAAATTCTCTTTTCTCTCCCTGTCTTCCTCGGACAGACAGTTTCACAGGAGTCTCCGGATCTCTTCCAAAGGCCCAGCCCTGAATATGCAGTTTTCCTTCTCTTACTAAGGCAATATCAATCTTTGCTCTCATTTTTCTCTTACACCTCTTCCGAAGAACTTTCAATCTGCGCCGGCTGTTCTAAAGAACCGCTTTCACAGGCATCCTGCCCCGGGCTGTTTTGAAGAACTCTCTTCGCTGATTGCTTGTTCCGAAGCACTGCTTTCGCCTGCAACTTTCTCCGGCTGTTCCGAAAAATTCAGTCTCTCTTCCTCCACCACAAGCGGTCTCTTCATGACTCTTTGGTTAATGGAAAGGATATACTCTCCCAAAAGTCCGATAAAAAGATTTTGCACCGAGCCCGGGAAAAGCATTCCAATCAGCATGGGAGGCCATTCCTGCGGGAAAACGGTCCCACCAAATCAGCTTCATGATTAAATACAGTAATCCGAAGAGCATGGAAAGGCCGGCGCAGATGCCACCGAAAAATACCGCAATGCGAAGTCCTACCTTGGTATAGCTGGTAAAGCTCAGCATGGCCGCATCATAAAGGGTATAGAAGTTGTTGTGGGTCACTCCCGCCCGCGCTTGGGCTGGGTATAGGGAATGTCCTTTCTTCTATATCCAAGCTCCGCCACAATGCCCCGTAGGAAGGGGGTGGGATCGTCCAAAGATTTCATCACGGAAATAAAGCCCTGATCGTAAAGACCAAAGCCGGTAAACTGGCTGATTTGATCCACGGAAGACATTTTCCGAATCAGCTTATAGTACAGACTGCGAAGGGCGTACATGATTTTTGGACTCGTTGCTTTTCGGTCTTAACTCCGATTACGATACGGTAGCCCTCCTCCCGAGCATGAACGAAGCTCGGAATCATTTCCACCGGATCCTGGAAGTCCGCCGCCATTAAAATGGTGGCATCTCCCGTGCTTTGCAGCATGGCATAATAGGGGGAATTAAACTGGCCGAAATTCTTCGCATTAAAAATCGCCTTAATTCCCTTGTCCAGCTTGCAAAGTTCTCGAATCTTCTCTCTGGTTTTGTCAGAGGAATCATTGTCGATAAAAAGAATTTCGTATTGATACTCCGGAAGTTGCTCCTTAAAGCAGAGCCTGAGCGCATTTGCCAAAGGGACAACATTTTCCTCTTCGTTATAACAGGGAACAACGATACTAATGGTTTTTCAAAAGAAACCTCTTTCTAAAATGCCCGTTCTGCTTAGGGGCATCTTCTAAATTTCCATATATACAGCCACCTTAATGGCTCTTCTTTCCTTCATATCATAGAGGGCATCCGGAATTTTGTCCATGCCGTGATAGCGCTTTGTAAGGAAAAATGCTTGGATGGAAGCCGGATTCCTGTACCTTTTTCCAGTACCCATTCCAAATGCTTTCTGCCCCTTGAAAGGGAAAAGCGTAAGGTCTTCCTGCCATCCCCTTTCCTAGGAAAAATTTTTGGCAGCAATAGCCCGTCGATGGCCTTCTTCCGCTTTTTCTTTTCTCCCAGTAAAGCTCCATATCCTGTCCCGCCATTTCCAAGGCTTCCACATCCTCTTCGGAACCGAAGTAGGCTACGTTGCTGACAATGCCGGTACCGTATTTTACCATGTCCAAAGGCCTGCGCCAGAGCATACTCATCTCCGCCGCAGATAAGAACCTTGTCCACGCCCTTTCCTTCCGTTTCCTCCCAAATGGCATTGACGATAGGGGAATGGGTGGAGTTTGCCAGAGGGTGCTTATCCTTTGGAAGGGAGGCTTTTACAAGTCTTATAGTCCAGCACCACTACCGGACAGCTTTCCGAAGAAAGACTTTCCGCCATCCTCTTGCTGTCCTCCCGGCTTCCCACCCCGAAAAATCTTCTTGGCTCCCATGCACTTTGCTGCAAAGATTGCCCCAAGGCCGATAGCCCCTATCCCCAGTACACAAACCGTGTCTCCCGGCTTTACCTCCGCTTCTTCCGCAGCGGTAAAGCCGGTTTGCAAACATCCACAGAAAGGAGGGCGTCCTCCAAGTCCATAGCCTTTGGAATTTTCCCAAGATTTTGATCCGCATAGGGAAGGTAAAAACACTCCTGAAAGGCTCCGTCTATGGACTTTCCCAGGCTATGGGCGGAAAAGGGATGCCCAGCATGGGCTTCATTTTCCAAAACCTCAGAACTCCCCCAGTCCGGGGTAATAGCGGAAATCGCCACAATCTCTCCCTCGGAAAAGTCCTTTACCTCTCTCCCTTTTTTCAGGATTCTGCCAATGCACTCATGCCCCAATGTCAGGTCTTTTTCTTTTCGGAGATCCCTGCCAAATGGTATGCACATCACTGGTGCAGGGGCTAACCAGAACCGGCGTAATCAATACACCATGCTCTTCCAAAAGCTTAGGCTCTTCCTTTTCGATAAAGGAGACTTTTCCTCTCCTCCAGTACAAAGGCTTTTCATCCGCATTTCCCTTTCTATAACTTACTACTGCTTACTATTACTTACTACTACTTACTATTTCTTTTTCCTACTGCTTATTGTTTCTTGCTCTTTCTTGTCGGCGTTTATCCTATAGCATCCATCTATCAGGGGAAAAATCTCCCGAAAAAGACAGTCTATAATTCCTCTATCTTCTCTCCCTTAAAGGCTAAAAACCACAGGACAGGGGCGTAAATCTCTTCGAATAATTCCGGCAATTTCCTCCGTATAGCCCGGTGCCACAATCAAAATCTCCTCCACCGGCTCCTTTTGAAAATGGCTCTTATCCACAATGGGAAGGTGGGAGGCAGGGGCTGTATTTTCCCTGTTTGAAAGGAGCGGAGTCAATAATATAGGCCACTTCCTCCTGTAAAGCTGTGGTGGAAAGGAGGGTTAAGCCCTCGTGGCTGGCACCCCACACCGCCATTCTCTCCCCTTCTGCCTAAGGCCTTCCAAATGCTTTTTGATGTCCTCTTGAATGGCTCTTTCATTTTCCAAAAATCGGTCCAATGTCTACCTTCTGTCCAAGTGAACGGAAGGAGGTACAGCTCTCCTTTTCACTCTTCTCCAGCAAAAATTCAATGGTATCTCGGTTGATGACCCTGCTTTCCACCAAGGAAAAATCCTCGGTCCTGTACCAAGCAAAGAAGGCTTTCCTCGCTATAGTTGGCAATATGGTCCCGAAGCAGCTCATAATAGGAGCGGTGGTCTAAAATATACTGAAAGCTGGGAACGGTCAGTAGGAAATATCCCCCCATTTTTAAATGCTCATAGGCAAAGGACAGCATTTCCTCGGGATTAGGCTGATGCTCCAAGAAATTAAACTGTACCATGGCATCTAACTGCCCTCTACCGGACGGGTTTTTCCGCTTTTGCAAATGCTTTCCTTCCATATTTTTCCAGCTCGAAGCCTGCTTCCGGAAAGCCCTGATACAGGGAAAAGGCCTGCTGCCTGCCCCTTTTCCACCAGCTCCTTTTTATGCTCAATCCCCAGCACATAGGATTCAAGTTTGGAAGCTATATCTGAACCGCTATCCACCCCGGACCACATGGCCAGAAATTCGCCCGCACCGGCGCCCAGCTCTAAAATCAAAGGACGCTTTTCTTCCTTTTTTCCAAAAAGAGAGGAGCTTTCCCGTACTCATCCTCCCTTAGAGCCTTCATGGTACTACTGCCACCCCCGCCCGAATCACATCCTTGTAGTAGGGAACAGCTTCCGTATCAAATTGCACAAGACCGCAGGATCTGCATTGGCAAAGGGAAAGGTCCATCCCTTCTCTGTAGCCAGCTCCTCCTTTGTGGGGAAATTCTCAGCGGATTTAGGCATATTATGAAAAAAACAGCCAATTCCTCCAGTGTCTCCACAGGCTAAACATCTTTTCTCTGCCATGCTTCCTCCTCTTTTTCTGATAAAAATACTGATACAGCTCTTCTATCCCTTGTGAAAAGGAGATTTTCTCTTGAATCCCCTATCGTATAAATCTTTTACGGAAGGCTTTTAAATCCACAGGCCCCTCTGCATTAGAAGCTCTTTCACCGAAACGAAGAAGACTCGTAGACCAAGCTTTCTTGCCCTCTTTCTTCTCTAAGAATGCCTTTCCCAACTCCCTCAATCTCCAACACATAGTCCTTTAGAGGGCGACTGTCCTTCCCGCAAAGGTCATAGGTACTGCTTCCGAAGCCTCCTTCTAATAAGAAGGCTATGGCTCTTGCCAAATCTCTTGCTTCCATAAAGTTCCACATTTGACTGCAAGGGCTTAAATCCATGGACTGTCCTGCCAATACCGCCTGTACCAAGGTCTGTACCAGTGGGTGCTTTCATGGTCTCCTATACCGTAAAACCGAAAAAGATACGAAGGTCAAAAAGTCCATTTTTCTCTTTCTTCCTTCTTCCTGACTATTCTCCGGATTCTTCCCTTGCGTAGTCTTCTCCAAAGAATCAACGGTCTTTGGCTCCTGCTCCTGAAGGCTGTAAGCTTCTTCCCTTTTTCCCGGGAAAGGCCGTAGCGGGAAAAAGCTAGCTTTGCCTTCCTGTAGGCACTTACCGGCTCCGGATTTTTTTCCGTGTACCTCTGCCATATTCCGCCTGAGAGCCGGCAAAGAGAAAATATTTCACGCCCCTTTGAAGCCCCCATTGGTAAAAGCCCTTACTCATCAAAAGGTTTTTGCTCCTGAATCTCCGGATTTTCTCTTCCCTTGGAGCCTACCCATCCCAAGCAAAAGTGAATAATGGCATCCAAGTCTTTTTGGGAGTAGAGATGCTAAAGCAAAGTCTCCCTGCAAGAATGCTGCTTCCTGGGAGAAACTGTCTTCTTGTTTCCTGACGGCTTCTGCCGAAGCAAGTTCCCTTCCCTTGCAAAGCAGGAAAACGCCTTCATATCATCGGAAATGAGCTGAAGCCCCTAAGGGACTCCAGCTTCTCTCGGTTTTTACTCTCTTTTCGAACTATACCATACAGCTCATGGCCTTGGGAAAGCAGCTCCTTCGCGGTATAAATCCCCAGAAAACTACTTACCCCACTGATTAATATCTTCACAAAACTCCCTGATTCCTTATCTCTCCCCTATTTCTTTCTGGGATAGAGCATCAACATTTCCATCTCCTCCTCCGGAAGGAAAGGGCGCCATATCCTCAAGAGGCGGGCTGAAGAGGTTCCCCTCCGCATCTCTCTTGGCACTGGACTTGGGCAGGAACTGCTGCTCCATGCTTACAAACACCTCACAAATAACTGGGCCGCTCTGTCCTAAGGTCTTTTCAATCCCCTGCTCAAGCTCTGCATTTTCCTTAATGGAAACATAGGGATAGCCGTAGGCATGAGCCAGCTTCTCCAGGTTCGGGAAGGACAGGTCACAGCCCTCCACGCCGGAGTCCACACCGATTCCCACCAAGGGCTTTCCGAAGAAGCTGTTCTGGGTTTGACGAATGGAATGGTAGCCTCCATTGTTTACCACGAAAAATCTTAATGGGCATCTGATGATGGATAATGGTTTGCAATTCCTGCAAATTCATCTGGATAGAGCCGTCTCCGGTCATTAAGAGAATATCCTTGCCCTGATAAGGCGGATAAATTTCTCCCTTGCCCTTCCAATAGGGGTTCTCCGAAAGACGCTTTTTCTCATCCTCGGTAAAATCCACTACTCCGTAGTAGGCACCGATAGCCGCAGGTAATCCGTAACCCATGGAAGCCACACCGTCCCGGCTGATAAAGCGAGTTCCCTTTTTAATGATATAGCTCTGTCCGCCGGCAACACAGGGAGAACCATTTCCCACCACGGTAATCTGATCTTCCGAAGCCCTCTCGGAAAGCTTTTCCACAAGGGCGTAAACATTGGTCAGTTCTCCCTCTCGCTGCTCAAGATACTCCGGAAGCACGGTGGGGTAGTTTGCCTGATAAAAACGGATGGTATCAAGCCAGCTTTGTTGGCATCCTGCTTTTCCGCCAAAAATCTTTCCTGCTGCCTCTTCCCTTACAAAGCCCTTTTGCCTTTTCTCTGAAATGCCCTTTCCGCCGGCAAAAAGCGGAAGCTTTTTCTTCCTGATTCAGCAATGCAGTAAAAGCCTCTAAGAGAGCCTTGGCATCTCCGTGAAGCGCCATGTCACAGTGCACGGAGGGCTTTGCAATCTCTTCCAAATCAATATCGTTTTGCATCACATAGGCCTTAGGCGCCCATTCCCAGAAGCTGTAGCCCACCTGACGAATATTTAAACGGGAGCCAATGCTTAAAACCACATCGGCATTTTTGCACCGCCAGATTTCCCGGACGGTCTCCTCTTCCCGGGACGACCTGCATTTAAAGGATGCTTGGTGGGGAAAATGTCCGGAGCATTCCAGCCTAAAACCACAGGAATTCCCAGCTTTTCCGCACATTCTAAGAACAAGCCTCCGCTCCCTGCAATACGAATACCGTTTCCGGTATAGAAGATAGGATGCTCACTGCTTCGAATCTTCTCTAAAACTTCCTTTGCCAGAGGAAGGAAATCCTGCCAGTTCTGAATCCCGGTCTTTTCCTTCTGCTCATTGCTGTCTTCCTCCAAAATGTGAGGATTCTTCAGAAGATAAGGCCTTTAAGAGAGCTTCCTTTTCCTCTTCCTTAGCAAAAATACTTTCTAAGGGCGGTGGCGGTTTCCGGATGGCTATTCTTTACGCTGCCTGTTTCCCAGCCGTCTCCTCCTGCTGCATAGCTCTCCGGGGAGAAGCCCAGCAAATCCTCTTCTTCCACCATAAAGCCCTGCACATCCACAGGAACGTCCAACCAGCAAGGTCCGGGACGACCTGTTTGGCTAAGGTAAATTGCCTTTTCAATGGCGTAGCGTACCCGATAAGGGTCAATCAGCATCTCGCTATATTTACACATGCAGGGATACGGATTGCAGAATATCAAATTCCCTGGTCTCCCATGGCTCTAAGGGGCTCTTCCGGACCAACGGGCGGTATTGTCATGACGCACCTGACCGGATAAAACCAGCATGGGGATGGAGTCCAGATACGCTCCTACCACACCGGTAATGGCATTGGTGCCGCGGGACCGGAAGTCACATACAATCCCCGGCACATTGTGGATTCTGGCATAGCTTTCTGCCGCCATGGCACAAGCCTGCTCATGGTGCTGGTATAAGGTCTTGATTCCCTTATGGTGTCCTAAGGCATCATTCAGGTGCATTGCCCCTCCTCCAACCACAGAGAAATTTCTGCTAAGTCCCATGGAATAACACTTTTGGGCAATGTAGTCTGCTACACGAATCTTCATCTCCTGCTTCCTCCTGCTCTTGTTTACATTTTTAACCTTACTTCACTTTGTAAACCGGATCTTCTTTACAAGCAATCCCAACCGGTTTACTGTAGTCCTTACTGCTTTATAACTCTATCTTCAGCATCTTCATGCTTTTATAGCTCTGTCTTTTGGAATAGCCCTAAGGCATTTTCCTTATATTCCTGAATCAGAGATAGGTTAAACGCTTCTCCCGAGCAGCTTCCCCTCTCCCTCGAAGATATTCATCCCCAAAAATCTTCTGTCCCGAAGCCAAAACGCAGTCCATGGCAATATGAGTATTCCTGCTCCGTAAAGCCCTTCCCGAAAAATGTCCTTATCCATGGAACAGTATAGGGGCAACTGTACCAAACGGAGTAGAGACGGAATATGCGTCTTCGCTCTTCCAATCTGAAAAATCCCGGTCCGAAAAACAATAAAAGGCTGGTATGCATCAAGGGATCCCTGTACCCGGGTGCCTTGCAGCCACCTCCCTTCTGGACTCCGGGCTTTCCCTGCCTCCTGCATGGGAACATACTCATCCCCCAAAGGTCATCAAAGCATCGTTGATGGTGGCTTTTTCCTCTTCGGTAGCCCCTAAGAGCAAAATCCCCTTACAGTGGGGCAGTCTTACCATAACCTCCCGAAGCCAGGAATGGTGGCAAAGCCCCCGAACCTCCGGCTTCTTCACATCCGCCTGATGGTCGAAAAGAAGAAGAATAAAATCCTCCCGAAGCCTTTCCAAGAAAAACTTTGTCAAAAAAGTGCATCGAAGCACAGTCAAAAATGCAATCCATAGGGAGAAATATCCTTTTCAAAAAGGCTTTTTCCGAAAGCCCATACAGCCCTGTTCCAAGCTTTCCGGATAATACATCCCATTTTCCCGAAGAGAACGATACTCTTCTCTTCCATATCTTCCTTGAAAATCAAAAAAGGAAATCTGTTCTTTCTCCATGCCTTACTCCCTTCTTTCCTCTTCATCCCCTCAAGCCACTCTAAAGCTCTATTCTATACTTTCTATAAATACAGTTCCATAGCCTATATAAAAACCGTATCATAGCTTTATAACAACAATGCACTGTTCTCAAAAAGCAATTCCATGGGCTCGAAAAACTCTTCTATACTATAAAAAGAAAAGATTGAAAAATCTCCATAGTCTAAATTCATTAAGCAAAAGCCCCTTTGCCGGAGCAGTGGGACCTGCCAGAGTGCGATCCTTCATTTCCAAAATTTCTTCTAATTGGGCTAGGCTTATCCTTCCCCTTCCCAGCTCCAAAAGAGTCCCGCCAGAATCCGAATCATGTGGTACAAAAATCCATTTCCCTCTACAGAAAAAAATGAAGGTAATCCCCTCTTCTTCCAAAGAAAAATGATAAATCTCCCGCACAGAGCTCCCCTGCAAAAGGCTTTGGGCCTTAGGATTGGCAAAGCTTCGAAAGTCATGCTCTCCCTTTAAAAGCTCCATCCCCTGGGAAATTTTCCCGCAATCCAGAGGAAAGGTATAGTGATACGCCGTCCTTCTGCGAAGGGGATTTTCCACCTTGCTCCGGCAAATGCTGTAACGATAAGCCTTCCTATGAGGGGTAAAGCGGGGATGAAACTCCTGCTGCACGGAGTAGGCTTCCATCACCCGAATATCCTCCGGCAAATAGCTGTTTAAGGCTCGTAAAATCTGTTCTCCGGAAACCTTTCCCTCCGTATCGAAGGAAAGAAGATTTCCCAGAGCATGCACCCCCTGATCTGTCCGACTGGCTCCGATAAAGTTCTCCATTTTCCAAGGAAAAAGACTACGGAGCTGCTCTTCTACGGTGCCGGCAATGGTGGAAAGCCCCTCCTGCTTTTGGAAGCCATGGTAGGCCGTTCCCTCATAGGCCAGTTTTAATACAATCCGTTGTTCCATCCGCTTCCTTTCTGTTGTTTCCCTTTGCAATCCTGTCCGGTATATCTCTCTATTTTTCCAATTTTATGGCAGAGAAACAAATCGGCTTCCAATGGAAAGCGCCAACACCATAAGCAGGAAGAGGTAGGAAAGATAGTCTCTTCTTTCATAGTGGAGCGGCTTCATTTTAGTTCTCCCTCTCCCCTGATAGCATCGGGATTCCATAGCCAAAGCCAAGTCATAGGCTCTGCGGAAGGCGGAAACAAAGAGGGGAACCAAAATCGGCACCATAGCCTTTTGCCTTGTGAACGATTCCTCCGCTTTCAAAAATCCGCTCCCCTCGCCATCTGAGCCTTCATAATCTTGTCCGTTTCCTCCACCAAAATCGGAATGAAACGTAAGGCAATAGACATCATCATGGCAATCTCATGAATAGGTAAATGTAGCTTTTTCAGGATGGAAAGCCCCTTCTCCATCCCGTCTGTCAGCTCATTGGGGGTGGTGCAAAGGGTCATTAAGGAACTGCTTAATACCAAAAGAATCAATCGCACCGCCATCATAGACGCAATATGCAATCCCTCTTGGCTGATTTTAAACATATAAAAAGCGGAAAAATCTCTTTTCCCGGTGTTAAAAACAGGTTAAAGCTCACCGACAGTAAAAGGAGGAACAAAACACTTTTCAAGCCCCGAACCATAAAGGAGAAGGGAACATTGGAAAGCTTAATCAATAAAAGCAAAACCAGAGCCAAAAAAATATAGGCAGTCCAGCTATTGACAATAAACAAGGCAATCAAAAACAGAAAGGTGCCGGAAAGCTTCACTCTGGGATCCAGTCTATGAAGAAGGGAGTCAACCGGGTAGTACTGCCCTAAGGTAATTTCTCTAAGCATTTTCCCTCCCTTTCTCTTCTTATAAGCGGAAAGAATCATTTCCTTCGCTTCCTCTACCGTATTCTTCTTAGGGAAGGACAAGCCCTTTTCCTCCAAGCTATACAAAAAGGCACGAATCTGGGGCAGTCCCAAGCCCAGCTCCTCCATTTCCTTTTTATGGGAAAATACCTCCTCCGGGCTACCCTGTCGGATACATTCTCCCTGATTTAAGACAAAAACCTCCTCCGCATAGCGGGCCACATCATCCATGGAATGAGAAACCAAAAGGATGGTCATGGCATAACGCTCCTGCAAATGAGCAATCACCTGAAACAGCTCTTCCCTTCCTGCGGGATCCAGTCCTGCGGTGGGCTCGTCCAAAATCAAAAGCTCCGGTTCCATAGCCAGCACGCCCGCACTAGCCACCCTTCGCTTCTGTCCGCCGGAAAGCTCAAAGGGAGACTTCTGCCAAAGGGCTTCTTCCACGCCCATGCTTCTTAAAAGCCTCTTCCGCCTCTTTCTTGGCTTCTTCCAAGGATAGACCCTGATTCTTCGGCCCGAAAAGCACATCCTCAAAAACCGTTTCCTCAAAAAGCTGATACTCCGGATACTGGAAGACCAGGCCTACCTTAAAGCGTAGACCTTGAAAAATCAAAGCCCTCTTCCTTGAAGGAAAGTACTCCTTCCTTTTCCACTTTTTCTCTTCTTACCCTTCCAGAACAAAAAGCCCTTGTCCTGCAGAATCAGGGCGGGATTCTTCCGAAAATGAACGGAAATCTCTCCTGTTTCCGGCTTTATAAGACCGTTAAAATGCTGTAAAGGGTGGATTTACTGAACCGGTGTGGCCAATCAGGGCGGAAAAAGCTTCCCCTTTTAATGGAAAAGATGAATGTCCTTTAAGGCATAGCTTTCCATAGCAGTACCCTTCTGATAAATACAGGAAAGATTTTCCACTTTCAGGATAAAAATCCTTTTCTGTTTCCTTTTCTGTTTCCTTTTCAATTTCCGCTTCTATTTCCTTTTCTTCCG
>BNJV01000951.1_pt1 | contig 94777 bp, 104 predicted proteins | sample 8540591 | NCBI WGS metagenome assembly BNJV01 (sample SAMD00202457, study PRJDB9452) | human saliva metagenome | host: Homo sapiens | reverse complement strand
ATGGAAAGTTTAAGGATTGCAATCCCTAAATATGTTATAATTGAAGAGTATAGGGATTACAATCCTTATATTTTTAAAAATAGAGTTGGATTAGGATTGCTATCCTAAAACACATATACTGATTGTGTATTAACAGTGATATAGTGCTAGGAAAAGGAGGTCATGATGTCTTTAATTCAACGTGAGCAATACTTAGATTTTTTGAGACGTCATAAAGATCAAGATGTAATAAAAGTCGTTTCTGGTGTGCGTCGGTGCGGTAAATCTACATTATTTGAATTATTTAAACAAGAATTATTAGACAGTGGTGTTAAACCAAATCAAATTATCTCTATTAATTTTGAAGATTTAGAGTTTGAACCGCTACAGGAGTATCATGCCCTCCATGAGTATATAGTAGAACGATTGATTCCAGAGACTCCCATGTATGTATTTTTAGATGAAGTACAGCATGTACCACAATTTGAAAAGGTCGTAGGGAGTTTATTTATCAAACCCAATGTGGATATTTATATTACTGGTTCAAATGCGTATTTTATGTCCTCTGATATTGCCACATTATTAACCGGTAGATATGTGCAAGTTGAGATGCTACCGCTTTCATTTAAAGAATTTCACAGTGCATATAGTCAGCAAAATTTATCAGATATGGAAATATATAATTTATATATTGAACATAGTTCATTTCCAAGATTAGTGCGTGTTGAGGATGATGAAAGCATTGATGAATATTTGGAAAGCATTCTTAATACAGTTGTTTTGAAAGATATTGTAACGAGATTAAAAATTACAGATGTTCCTTTATTACTGGATATTATTAGATATTTATTGGCTAATATAGGGAGTCTGATTAATCCTACGAAAATTGCGAATACGCTCACTAGTTATGGCCGTAAAAACGGATAATAAAACGGTTGAGAAATATTTACAAGGCCTTAAAGATGGTCTTTTTAATCTATGAAGTTGACCGGTTTGATGTAAAGGGAAGGCGTTATTACAGCGAAATGCCAAATATTATGTTGTAGATAGTGCATTCCGTAAGTTTTTTTATTAAGTCGTACAGACTCGGACCGAGGTCATATATTAGAAAAATATTGTATATTTGGAATTAGTTAGACGTGGCTATCGTGTATATGTGGGGCATCTACAAAATGGTGAAATAGATTTTGTTGCTAAAAAAACCACATCGGTTAGAATATTATCAAGTTAGCTATACAGTGATGGAAGATACTACATTACAACGTGAATTATCATCGTTAGAGCAACTTGATGATAACTACCCTAAATATTTACTTACAATGGATGTATTACATAAAACAGATAACCATAATGGTATAGAGCAAAAGAATGTTCTGGATTGGCTATTAGAATAGGCGAGGCAGCTTTCACAAAAATCCTGATAACAATAGCGCTAAACCCACAAAAATGCTATAATAATATGATGAATTGTAATCAGTGTTAGTAAAATGAGGTGAGATTGTGGCAGACCAACAATGGTCCCATGGGAATATTCATCCCGTTCAGATTGATAAAGAAATGAAGAACGCCTATATCGATTATGCGATGTCCGTAATCGTAATGCGTGCTCTTCCAGATGTGCGCGATGGCTTGAAACCAGTACATCGTCGTATTTTGTACGCGATGCACGAAACAGGCATGATGCCAAATAAACCGTACAAGAAATCCGCTCGTATCGTCGGTGACGTACTCGGTAAGTATCATCCACATGGTGATAGATCCGTTTACGACGCAACGGTTCGTTTAGCGCAAGATTTCAATACGCGCTACCTCTTGGTAGACGGCCACGGTAACTTTGGTTCCATCGACGGCGATAGTGCCGCTGCGATGCGTTATACCGAAGTACGTATGGCAAAAATTACTCAAGAAATGCTTGCTGATATCGACAAGGAAACTGTTGATTTCATGCCGAACTATGATGAAAGCTTGCAAGAACCTACCGTATTGCCAGCGAAGATTCCAAATCTTCTCATCAATGGTTCCAGCGGTATCGCCGTAGGGATGGCGACAAATATTCCACCGCACAACCTTAACGAGGTATGTAATGGCCTTACCATGCTCATCGATAATCCAGACGTAACTGTGGACGAATTGATGACGCAAATCAAAGGTCCAGACTTCCCGACTGGGGCGCTCATTTTGGGCCGGGAAGGCATTAAAAAAGCGTACTCCACAGGTCGTGGTAGCGTAAAAATGCGCGCTCGTGCAACCATTGAAGAAATGGCGAAGGGCAAGCATAAAATCGTAGTGACTGAGATTCCATACCAAGTTAACAAGGCTCGCGTTATTGAAACAATTGCGAACTTGAGCCGCGACAAGGTAATCGATGGTATCACAGCGCTTCGCGACGAATCTGACCGTCAAGGTATGCGTATCGTTATCGAATTGCGCGCTGACGTGCAACCAGATATCGTTCTTAACAAATTATATAAACACACTCAACTTCAAGAATCTTTCGGCGTGATTATGCTAGCCCTCGTGGATGGTCATCCTCGCGTATTGAATTTGAAAGAAGTATTGGGTTATTACTTAGATCATCGCCTCGATGTAATCGTACGCCGTACTCAATTCGAGCTTAATAAAGCAGAAGCACGTGCTCACATCTTGGAAGGCTTGTTGATCGCTCTCGACCATATCGATGAAGTTATCGCTACAATCCGCAGTTCCCAAACTGACGAAATCGCACGTAATGCATTGATGCAAAAATTCGGGCTTTCAGAAAAACAAGCAGTAGCCATCCTCGACATGCGTCTACGCCGTTTAACAGGCTTGGAACGCGAAAAAATCGAAGAGGAATACAAGGAATTGTTGGCATTGATCGAAGATTTGAAAGCTATCTTGGCTAGCGAAGCGCGTCAACGTCAAATCATCAAAGAAGAATTGGAAGATATGAAAAAGAAATACGGCGACCCTCGTCGTTCTGAAATCACTATCGATACGTCCGACCTTGATGTAGAAGACCTCATCGCTGACGAAGAGATGGTTATTACCTTGACTAAGCAAGGTTATATCAAACGCATGAACGCGAACGTATATCGCAACCAACATAAAGGTGGTGCTGGCGTTATTGGCATGAAGACGAAGGAAGACGACTACGTAACGCAAATTATGCATGTTCGCACGCATAATACATTGTTGTTCTTTACGTCCACTGGCCGTACATACCGCCTCAAAGCGTACGAAGTGCCAGAAGCAGGTTCCCGTAACTCTCGTGGTACTGCTATGGTCAATGTATTGCCACTGGCTGTGGGCGAATCTGTTACGACTATGATCGACCTTGAACGCATCCATGAAAAATGTAAACTTATTCATGGTTACTGAGTTCGGTGTTGTAAAACGCACGGCTATCGAAGAATACCGCAACATCCGTCGTTCTGGCCTCAATGCGATTAACCTTGACGATGGGGACCGCTTGATTTCTGTAATCGTAACCACAGGCAACCAAGATATCCTAATTGGTACGAAACTTGGCATGGCCATCCGTTGCAACGAAGAGGACGTTCGTCTCATGAAACGTGCGGCTCATGGCGTTCGTGGTATCAAATTGAAAACAGGCGACGTTGTTGTAGGCGCTGGTGTTCTTGAGTCTGATGAAAGCGAAGCACAAGTGTTTACTATTTCCGAAGAGGGGTATGGTAAACGCAACGAAGCGGATGCGTACAATGTACAAAAACGCGGTGGCATCGGTACAAAAAACTTCCGCATTAACGATAAAACTGGCGATGTAGTAGCCGTTGAAGTCGTTCACAATGATGACGAAGTGATGCTCATTTCCGAACAAGGTAAAATCATTCGCTTTAATATGAATGACATTGCCGTTAAAAAAGGCAAAGCCATTTCTGGTGTGAAAACACAAAACCTCGACGAAGGTGATAAGGTAGCAAGCATTGCTGTAATTCCTGCATCTGAAATCGAAAGCGAAGACTAATATCGTATATGTCATATAGATTTGTTTGTATTCTATATGCAAAGTAACGAAAATATACTATATCTAACATAGATATGCACAATTGGCGATCACCTAAGTGGTCGCCACTCGTGTTATACAGGATGAGCAGTTGCTTTATCTGTTAGGCCCTGACGTTGTGTAGAGACCAAACCACAATCATGCCCATATATAGTTGAATGAATAAAGGATTGAATAGGAGAGAATGATGAAAAAATGGTTAGCTGCCATCATGGCAGCAGGATGTATATTTTTCGGTGGCTTTGGCGTAGCCAATGCCGCTGATTGGTACTACGTTGATGCGGATACAGACGATTCCGCATGGTTTATCGATAACTCATCTGTGTTTAAAACAGATTCTATGGCTCGTATTTTGGTGAAAGCCAACAATGTAGAAGGGTATACCTATATCTACACCGTTGAAATTAATCGCCCAGATAGCACATGGACAGAAGTGAACGCTACTGTGTATAGCCAATCTGGTGTACCGTTGTTGAGTAGCAATGAAAAACAAAAACCTGTAAAAATTGAGAAAGATACAATAGGATCAGAAGTAATGCAGGCCCTTTGGGGAAAATAATTTAATATAGATGTTTTGAAACCTCGCTCTGAATATTAGCATTCTGGTGTGGTATGTAGAAATGGATGGTGTCTAAAAATCCTCCACCGGCCGGGTCTGACTTCGGCCTACGGCCTTCGCAGGGCCAAAGTCGGTTTTTAGACACCATCCATTTCCCAACCTACCCTAGCAACATATTCAGAACGAGGTTTCTTTTTATTCTACATTAGCATTATTTTCCACAAAGGGCCGGGAAAGGGAAATACCGGCCGGGTCTGACTTCGGCCTACGGCCTTTGCAGGGACATAAGTAGGGTGTGAGCTAACAGAGGAGCGGAGCGACGCATGGGAGCCACACATCACTTAGTCCTGAACGTAAGATTTCGAGAATCGAAATCCACAGTGAGGGTAAAGTCGGTTTTTAGACACCATCCAGTTCCCAGCCTACCCTAGCAACATATTCAGAGCGAGGTTTCTTTTATTCTATATTAGTATTATTTTTCTACAAAGGGCCGGAGAAGGAAGATATTTTTTTATTTATTTATCGCCTAAATTGTATTAAAATTAGGGGAGAAATGTTCGCTTAGGGGAAAGGTGGTGTGGTATGCGTAGTTTTGATTATCGGTGGCTCGAGGATTGTCTGTGGGATGGTGAGGTTGTGTCGTTGGTGTCTCAGATTCATGAGTATAAGGGGCGGCAGGATTTGTTTGTGTCGCAGCGGCCTAGTAGTGTGGCGCGGCTTGTGGATATTGCGAAGGTGCAGAGTGTGGAGTCGTCGAACCGGATTGAAGGGATTGTGACGACGAAGGCTCGGATTCGGTCGTTGGTGGCGGATAAGGTGATGCCTCGTAATCGGGATGAGGAAGAGATTATGGGGTATCGCGATGTGTTGAATACGGTACACGAAAATTACGAGTATATCGATTTGACAAGGCAAATTGTACTGCAGTTGCATCGCGATTTGTATGCGTATTCCCACAAGGGGATTGGCGGACAGTTCAAGAATGTGCAGAATTCGATTATTGAGCGGCTTGCGGATGGTTCTGAGGTGGAGCGCTTTAAGCCCTTGGCACCATATGAAACGCCGGCTGCTATAGATGACATTTGCCATAGTATTAATGCGGTTCTCCAAGATAAATCGGTGAATCCATTGCTTGTGATTCCTGTATTTATACACGATTTTTTGTGTATTCATCCTTTCAATGACGGCAATGGGCGTATGAGCCGATTGCTGACGACGTTGCTCTTGTACCAAAATGGGTACATGATAGGTAAGTTCATTAGTTTAGAGCAAAAAATCGAGCGTACAAAGGATAGTTATTATGCGGCATTAGCTCAATCCGGCGCAGGTTGGCACACAGGCGATGAGGATGTAGTCCCTTTTGTCAAATACATACTTCGCGTTATTTTGGCGGCCTATCGTGATTTTGAAAGCCGTATTGAATTGCTAACTATGTCGTTATCTGCAAAGGATCGTATTAAAATCATAATTAATGCCACTATTGGTAAGATTACGAAATCTGGAATTCTTGAGAAACAACCAGATATAGCTATATCTACAGTTGAAAAAGCCTTGAAAGAACTTGTAGAAGATGGCTTTATCGAACGGCATGGCGTAGGACGAAGTACATTTTACGTAAAAAGTATCGCAAAAAAATTAGCTTTCACGCAAAAACACATTTAATATATGGTATAATAAATTAAATCTGATTTTATATGAGGTGAAATATATGAAAAAATTACTAGGTACATGTTTAGCTGCTGCTGCAATTTGCGCATGCGGTTTCGGTTCTGCTAGTGCTGTTAACTGGCAAGTATTTGGTCAAGATAGTGCTGGTATTACTTGGTCCATCGATCAAGATAGTGTTCAAAAAAGCGATAAAACTGCTACTGTAATGATCAAGGCTCAAGATTCTGAAGGGTATCATTTCATCGCCACTGAAGAATTCAACCACAAAAAGAAAACTGTAAAAGACCAAAAGGTTGTATTGTATAACCCACAAGGTTACGCAGAACGTGAAGATAAAGTTGATGGCAAAGACCGTCCAGTTGTTGCTGGTTCCCCATCCGAAGCAGTTTATAACTTCTATGGCCTCAACAAGCAAAAACAAGGTAAAAAAATAATATACGTTTTATACGACAAAGCAGCTCGAAAGGGCTGCTTTTTGTGTTTTCAGATGAGGAGTGGGCTTGAGTTATAGGACAAAAACGTGTGGGTGAAAACCCTTGTCACACTAGATAAAAATCTGGTGTGATGCGGACTGTATCTTATTTAGGATTTAGTATAACGTAATATAGTATATCGTAATATACTATATCGTGTTATACTAAAAAAATATAAAAAAATTGAAATAGGTGTAAAATAGTGCAATTTAGATCAACGAGGAGGTGCGGTATGGTATTTGTAGGCCGTAAAAATGAATTAGCTTCTCTTGAAGCGCAATATAATTCAAAGCGTTTTGAGTTGGCTATTGTATATGGCCGCCGTCGTGTGGGCAAGACGTATTTATTACATCACTTCTTAGCGTCGCATGATGGCGCGTATATGGTGGGCCTTGAATCTGGTGCAAGTAATAATTTAGAGGCCCTTTCACAAGCGGTATATCGAGCAACGGGCATGATCGAAACCGGTAAATTACAGTCTACATTGCCAAATTTTTCGACGATTACGGCGGCGTTGACCTATTTGTTTGCGTATAGTGTAGACCATCGATGTATATTTATTATCGACGAATATCCGTACTTGGCGGAATCGATTCCATCCGTTTCATCTGAGCTCCAGGCTTTGATTGATGCCTATAAAAATCGGTCCCAGTTGATGCTCATCTTGTGTGGTTCGTCCATGAGTTTTATGGAAAATCAGGTGCTAGGACATAAAAGTCCACTATATGGACGTCGCACGGCGCAGTATAAAATTAAACCGTTTACGTATATCGAGGCCCGTCAAATGGTGCCGCACCTTTCCTACGAGGATAGTGCTATCGCCTTTGGCCTTACGGGTGGTGTGGCTGAATATTTATCATATTTTAGGGATGGTGATTCTCTTGATGAAAGTATTATTTCCTTATTTTTTACGCCAACAGGACGTCTTGTAGATGAGCCATCGAGTCTGTTAAAGCAGGAATTACGAGAGCCGCGCCAGTATAATGCGATCCTTAGTGCCATTGCAAAAGGGGCTAGCCGTAATAACGAAATTGCCACTAAGGTAGATATGACAACGGGGGCTTTGAATAATTATCTGAAAAGCCTTATTGATTTACAGATTATCGAAAAAATACATCCTGTTGGGTCTAAATCCAATAAAAGTATTTATACCATAAAAGATTCTATGTATACCTTTTGGTATCGCTTTGTAGAACCGAACCAAGGGGCTATTGAAAACTTTAATGGCAAGCTTGTATATAAACAATATGTTAAACCTATGCTTTCACATTTCATGGGACCTGTATTTGAAACGATGGCAGCGCAATATGTACAGGCACGCATTCACCGTGGTACGGCGCCGTTCTTACCACAACAAATAGGCCATTGGTGGGGCACAGATACCGCGACGAGAAAGCAAGTGGAAATCGATTTAGTGGCCATGGCGGACATACAAGCAGATCCCAATGCACGGCCTGTGCGTCATCTATTAGTGGGCGAGTGCAAATGGAAAAATGAACCGGTTGGTCAAGATGTGCTAGTATCCCTCATGGAAAAAGCCCGCGTATTGCACGGTGAGCCATACTACTGGCTATTTAGCAAACGAGGATTTGGATTTGTCTCAGACGATGAATGGGTGGAGCTCATCGATGTACCGATGATGTATGAACTATAAAATTTGTTATTTATGAAAGCAAATAATCTTTCAATTCCTACTATCCCAGTACGTTGATGAACTGCCCTCCATATTTGTTATGCTAGTACTATAGGAGAAATTTAAACTTTCACAATAGGTATGATTATACAGAACGAGGAGGTCCTCATGTCCCAATTTGAATTTATCGACAAACGCGTGCCAATCGCGCTCGACAACCCGTCCATTTACCACGATATTTCGAAGTGTAAGAATTGCACCTTGTGCCGTCGCGCTTGCGCCGATGTGATGAGTGTGCTCGATTATTACGACCTCGAAGCGACTGGCGATGTGCCGGTGTGCATCCACTGCGGTCAATGTGCGGCTGCCTGTCCATTCGATTCCATGCATGCGAAATCTGAGCTTGATAAGGTGAAAGCTGCCATTGCCGACCCAGACAAGATCGTCGTTATCCAAACGGCGCCAGCTGTGCGGGTGTCCATCGGTGAAGGATTTGGTTTTGAACCAGGCACATTTTTAGAAGGCAAAATGGTGAGTGCCCTTCGCAAACTTGGTGCTGATTACGTAGTTGATACGAACTTTGGCGCAGACTTGACCATCATGGAAGAAGCATCCGAGCTCGTGGACCGCTTGAAAAACGGTGGGACCATCCCTCAATTCACATCCTGCTGCCCTGCATGGGTGCGCTTTGCGGAAATCTATTTCCCTGAACTCATTCCGAACTTGTCCAGTACCCGTTCTTGTATCGCCATGGAAGCGGCCATGATCAAGACATACTTTGCTGAGAAAAAGGGCATCAATCCGGCGAACATCGTGTCCGTCAGCGTCAACCCTTGTACGGCGAAGAAGGCTGAAACTAAGCGCGTTGAGGAAAATGCGGCGGCTCGTTATTACGATGATGAAAGCCTCGGCATGGACACGGATATTTCCATTACCACACGTGAATTCATTCGCTGGCTCAATGACGAAGGTGTTGATTTTGAAAGCCTAGAAGATTCCCAATTCGATGATTTGATCGGTATGGAAACTGGTGCATCCATCATCTTTGGTAACACAGGCGGTGTTATGGAAGCGGCTATGCGTACAGCATACAAGCTCATTACGGACAAAGAGCCACCTCCATATGCATTGACCCACCTCGAAGACGTTCGCGGCATGAACGGTGTAAAAGAAGCGACTGTACAACTCGGCGATGATGTAACATTGTCCGTTGCTGTTGTACATGGCGGTAAATACCCGCGATTTCCTAAACGCTTTGAAAGACAGCGGCAAACACTATGACTTTATCGAAGTTATGGCTTGCCCTGGCGGTTGTATTGGTGGCGGTGGTCAACCACGCACCAAATTACCACAAGCCGTAAAAACAAAAGAAGCTCGCATCGGCGGACTTTACAAAGCTGATGAAGAGTACAAATACGTGGCATCCTATGAAAGTCCTGAAATCCAAGAACTATACAAAAACTTCTTGGGCGAACCATTAGGACACAAAGCGCACGAACTATTACATACACACTTCACAGATCGTAGTGCACAACTAGGGGACCGCAAAGATGTGGTGCCTGAAACATGCCCTACATCACCCTAAATACAAAGGGTATTGGTTAGAACCTATCGGCCCCTAAAAGCCTCCACTCGTTTTGACGGCTGGCGTAGCCAGCCCTAGGCAAAGTCGTTTTTTTAGGAACCGATAGGTTCTTTTTTTCACCTTCGTGCTTAGGTGATGTTAGGGCATTGTTTTTTTGAGAAGACGAGTCTGTTCCTTCGGAACAGGGCCAAAGTCGGTTTTGGAACAGATGGGGGCTTTCTATGTACGTTTGTAGTTTAGGTGATGTTAGGGCATTGTTTTTTTAGATAAGATGGGTCTCGACTCAGCCTACGGCCTCCGCAGGGTCAAAGTCGGTTTTGGAACAGATGGGGGCTTTCTATGTACGTTTGTAGTTTAGGTGATGTGAGGGCATTGTTTTTTTAGATAAGATGGATCTGACTCGACCTACGGCCTCCGCAGGGCCAAAGTCGGTTTTTAGAATACCGTGGGGGCTTTCTATGTACGTTTGTGGTTTAGGTGATGCTAGGGCATTGGGTATTCATAGATGTGTGATATAATAAACAGAAATGTTGATGGAGGGGTTGAGATGGCTGTAAGTTATAAAAAAATTATTACATATGATGATAGAAAAAGATATTTCTAATCAGGATTTAATCAGGGATGCCAATATTTCAGCGAATATTATTACGAAAAATACGTACAGGTAAATACATAGCATTAGATAAATTAGAGAGTATTTGTCTAGTATTAAACTGTACTCCTAATGATGTACTTGAATTTATTAAAGAGGATAAATAAATGGCGAATTTATCACAGCAAAAAGCGTCAAAGGATGTTAGAGTTCTTAGATAAGATAAAAAGCTGAATACCAAGATAATGATGAAATGCTGATGGCACTTGGCGAAATAGAGAATGAATTAAATTCAAAAAAAGTATGGACTTGTTTGGGAAAAAGCACGAAGAACAAGTTGATATTATGATAAAGGATAACATCCCTGTTTTTTTACTGAAGTAACAGACAGAGAGGTTAAAGCTATAGAAGATAATAATTACAACTTTCTTTTAGAAGGAGATAATCTACACAGCCTTAAGCTTTTTAGAAAAAAACACATAAAGGAAAGATTGATGTTATCTATATCGATCCTCCTTATAACACAAAAAACAAAGAATTCATCTATGGTGATAAGATGATAGGTTACGAAGATGGTTATAGGCATTCAAAATGGTTGTCATTTATGTCTGAACGAATCATTGCTGCAAAAGAATTATTAAGTGAGAAAGGTGTATTGTTTATAAGTATAGATGAAAATGAATATTGTCAGCTTAAACTTTTATGCGATGATGTTTTTGGAGAGCAAAATTATCTTACAACATTTATACGTAAAACAAAGTCGATGACCGGTGATGATGGTAATGGTTTAAATATTCAGCATGAATATTTACATGTATATGCTAAGAATAAGTCTAAACCCTATTTTGTTGGAGATAAAAAGAAATTAGATTCATATAGTAACCCTGATAATGATCCTAATGGTGATTGGACTTCTGGAGATCCAAGTGCAAAAAGTGGTGGTGAAAGTACATATTTCCCTATAGAGAATCCATATACCGGACAAATTGATTATCCTCCTAAAGGCAGATATTGGGCATTTTCAAAAGAGACTATGGACTCTTATATAAATTCTGGAAGAATTAAGTTCAAAGAAAAAATCACAAAAAATCAGCGTGGCTTTATATTCAAAAGATATGCAAACAAACTGCAAAATAAACATATGCCTGTTGCGACTCTTGAATTTAGCGATAATAGTTTTATGAATTCCGTAGCAACAAAAGAAATTTTGAATATATTTAATACTAGTAAGTCTAGTAAGTTTGACTACCCCAAACCAATCTTATTTATTGAGACATTAATAAAATCGGTTTCTGCAAAAGATTCTACTATTTTAGATTTTTTTGCAGGTAGCGGCACAACTGGTCATGCAGTAATGCGATTGAATAAAGAAGATGGTGGAAATCGTAAGTTTATTCTTTGTACGAATAATGAAAACAATATCTGTGAAGAAGTAACCTATGAAAGACTAAAAAGAGTTATCAATGGTTATGGTGATGTAGAAGGAATACCTGCTAATTTGAAATACTATAAGACAGATTTTATTTCAAAGGATGCCGAAGATGTAAGCAGTGAGCTATTACAACATATTGAGGAAATGGTTCAGCTAGAACAGGGGATTAAGATTGATGATAAGGAATATAAGCTTGTTTTATCAGATGAAGAAGCAGATAGTTTAGAAAAAAATTGGGATAACTATCAAGACTTAAAGGCAATTTATGTATCTAGAGATGTTTTATTTACAAGCACGCAAAATAAATTATTCTCTGCTGTGGAAATACATAGTATTCCTGACTACTATTTTGGATCCGAACTAAAGGAGGTTGGTGAATCATGGTAAATCCAGGCTCGACAATAAACCTTTTTGAATTCCAAGAAAAAGCAGTCACCAATTTAATTAATTTAACAACTAAAACTGATGCAAAAGAAACCATTGTAATGAAGGCTCCCACAGGCTCGGGTAAGACGATTATCTTGATTGACTATATAGATACATACCTAAGCAATGTAGATAAGAAAACCGCTTTTATTTGGCTTTGTCCGGGTAAGGGAAATCTTGAAGAACAAAGCAGAGAAAAAATGATAAAACTTTCTCCGGGGAGAAGTACACAAAATCTTTTTGATGCACTTTTGGGTGGATTTGCTGAAGAATCTACTACTTTTATAAACTGGGAGCTTGTTACTAAGAGTGGTAATATTGCTATTCGTGATAGTGAAAGGAAAAATCTGTTTGATCGAATCGCTGAAGCTCATAGAAAAGGTACTGAATTCATAGTCATCATTGATGAGGAACATTCCAATAATACAGCAAAGGCAAAGTCCATTATCGATGCCTTCGCTGCAAAACATATTATTCGTGTTAGTGCTACGGCTATAGAAAATAAACGTTTTGAATTTTTGAAATTGATGAGCTAGATGTTATCAACGCAGGACTTATAACAAAAGCACTTTATGTTAATGAAGGAATAACAGAAAACGTAAATATTGATGATGACTTCAACACTCTTTTAGATTTAGCGGATAGAAAAAGAAAAGAAATTGCTGATAATTATAAAAAATTAAATAAAAATATTCGACCACTTGTTCTGATTCAATTTCCTAATGGACAACCAGAAACTATTGAGGCGGTAGAAGCAAAATTGGAATCCATGGGTTATACCTATGACAACGGTATGGTAAGTAAATGGATGAGTGAAGATAAGAAAGATTTACCCGATAATTTAACCGACAATGATGGTGTACCTATCTTTTTACTCATGAAACAAGCTATCTCTACTGGATGGGATTGCCCAAGAGCAACAATACTAGTAAAACTTCGTGAAGGAATGAGTGAAAGCTTTGAAATACAAACCATAGGCCGTATAAGACGTATGCCTGAAGCAAAACATTATGAAGATGATCTCCTTGATTTTTGCTATGTGTATACTTTTGATGAAAAGTATAAGGCCGGTCTGTTGGCAAACGTGGATAAGGCTTATGAAACTAGAAGACTATTTTTAAAAGACAAATGTAAGACTTTCACCTTAGAAAAGGAAATTCGTGATCTTGATTTTAATGGGCTTGGTGAACGGGAAGTACTCCACAAAATTTATGATTTCTTTGTAAAAAAATATGCTTTAACAAATGATAAAGAATTAAACCAAACAAAATTGGAAGCAGATGGATATATCTTCGGAGATGAGATTATTGGTCGTGCTTTACATGGTAAATTTATTCGTACCAATATGGTTATAGAAAGTGATTCATTCTATACTACTAGAAAAAGAGTTAATACGCATACACATGGTATTGAGCTCCTTCACAGTGTAGATGCGATTAAATCTACTATAGGAATGACAACGGCAAAAGTTAAAGTCATTTTGGAACGACTTTTCCGCCAAGGGAACCGTGGTAAAATGAATTTGTTAAAGCTGCCAACTGCAGAGTTTTATGCATTTGTTGTAAATAATGAGCATAAATTAAAAGAAGAATTCAAAGAAGTCACATCTGATATGGCAGTTCAAATGAGTTTAAATTTAATGCCTAAAAAATCAACCTTCAGAATACCGGAACAAGATTTCTATAAATATGATGTTGGGGTTAAAAATGAAATTGAGTATTTAAGTAATGCCTATGAGGGTTACACCTCTGGATATGTAACTAGCCTTGTAAGGTCAACATCGGAAATGCTATTTGAAAAATACTGTGAAAGTCGTGATGATATTGAATGGGTTTATAAAAATGGGGATACAGGACAGCAATATTTTTCTATCGTTTATATAGATGCACTCCAACATCAATGGTTGTTTTATGCAGACTATATTGTAAAGAAAAAAGATGGCACTGTTTGGGTCATTGAAACGAAAGGAGGAGAAGTAAAAGGGCAAGATAAAAATATTGATAGGCAAATCGAAAATAAGTTTAATGCATTTAAAAACTATGCGGAAGGAAAAGATATACATTGGGGCTTTGTTAGAGATAAAGATGGAGAGCTTTATATCAATAACACAGAGTTTGTAAGTGATATGGCTGATGATAAGTGGGTACATCTTAGTTTAGTAATTTAAGTGTGGAGATATAACTATGTATAGAAGTAGTAAATATGAACTTTCAGATCAATCATTAAAAGCATTTGCTAAAATTATTTAATGAGGAAAGCACATTTAATCATATAAAAAAATTTATCCAATTGAAAAAGAAACATTTATTGATGATGGATACATTAAAAATGAATTAACAAATCAGACAATCGGATTTGATTGGGAAATTAGAGATAAGTATTTTTGAAAATGGTGTTTTTTTAAGTTTGATACACTAGGACAATTTGAACGAAAAATAATAAAACCATCTATAGAATTATCGATACAATGTGATAAAAATCAAACCGCCGTTTTAGTCGCTTGGCATCAAGATTGGAAAAATGAAAATCCAGAGATGATGCGTTTATCAACCGATACTGCAGATCAAATAGGAAAGGTGCGATATACTAAACATTTTAGAATTTATCATTATGATAATATTAGCGAATTAAAAAGCGATGATTGATAGAGCTTTTTCAGAATGGTAAATTTAATCATTCTAGTTTTTAACTTGTGTATTAAATTTCCACTAGGTAAATATGTGATGAATCGTCTCAATACGAATGTATCGACAAAGGCGTGCTGATTTGATCATCATGGAGGAAGCATCGATATATGTTGGCTGTCATGGATTGTTTGTTAGTGAAATTAGTGAAATAGTGGAGATTCCTGATTAGAGCAGCTAGCGTTGTTGCTCCTCACGCATTAATTACATACGAAAAACCCAAGTGTTTCATAATGATTTGAACCGACCCCTTAATGTTAGACCAAAAATCTTAACGTTAAGGAGGTCGGTTTTTTTCTATGGCAAAAATATAGCCTTATATTTAAATTAAAAAGTCGTTACCGCATATCTAAATGGCGAGGGTGGATATGAGTATTTAACTAAGAAATATGGTTTAAAGACTACATCACAAGTTCGTCGTTGGATTAGTGCATTTAAAGAATTTGGTAAAGATGGTTTGTGTCGAAAGCGAAATAATACAAGATATACTTCAGAATTTAAGCTAGCTGTGGTAGAGTCATACTTAACTAGTGAATTATCGTATCGGCAAATTGCATTACAATACGGGCTGAATAATCCTTCATTAATAGCTCGCTGGAAATCGGAGTTTATGAAATATGGGACCAATGCTTTTTGTCGAGCGACCGAAAGGACGAATACCTACCATGAGTCGAACAGATGAAAAAAAGCAAAGATTAGCACACATACTAAATCTCGTAACCAAAAAGAAGAAAAAAAGAATTAACACCAGATCAAGCTCGTATTTTTAGAACTGGAAAAAAACAATTACGCTATGCTCAAATAGAGAACGCCTATTTAAAAAGAATTGAGGAGATTGCGCATCGAGGACGCTCGAAAAAAATGAAAGAGCAGCAAGAATCATTAGCAGTCTCCGAAGAGAATTCAAACTAACTGAGATTCTTGCTGCCTTACGTTTTCCAAAAAGCAACATATATGTACTGGCAACAGCGCTTTTGACCAAGTAGATCCAGATCTACAAATACGAATAGCTATTGAAGATATTCGTAAAGACCATCCCCACTATGGATATAGAAGATTGTTACCCTTGTTACAATCACGAGGTATTGTTATTAATAAGAAACGATTGCAACGAATTATGCAAAAAGTTCAATTTGCAAGTAATAGCATTTTTCTCGTAAGAGCCGAAAAATATAACTCATATAAAGGCGTTAGAGGACGGATTGCACCTAATCGCATTAAGCGTAGATTCCATTGTAATCAACCACATCAAAAAAAATTACTACAGATACAAGTGAATTTAAGTATTATGAATTAGATGCAAATGGTGCTTTGAAAGTTAGAAAACTATACTTAGATCCATTTATGGATTTATATAATCTTGAAATTATCAGTTTTTAGTATAAGTCCCTACACCATCAGCTGAGGCTATACTTTCAGCACAACAACAGGCGATTGAAAAAGACTGCTGATGCTAAGTATCGGCGGACATTTCATTCTGACCGTGGTTGGGGTTACCAAATGAAAGCGTATCAACATAATTTAAAAAGTGCATAATATATTCCAAAGTATGTCTAGAAAAGGTAATTGTCTCGACAATTCACCAATGGAAAATTTCTTTGCCATCTTAAAACAAGAGATGTATTATGGCAATACTTTTCATAGCTATGCTGAGTTAAAAATGGCGATTGAAAACTATATTATGTATTACAATACTAAACGAATTAAGGAAAGATTGAACTGGCTAAGTCCAATTGACTATCGTTTAGCTACTACTGCAGCATAAAAAATTCCGAGCAACCAGTTTAGGTTACTCGGAAATAAAAGTCTAACTTTTCGGGGTCACTACAATTCACTTGGGCCTTTTTCGTCTTAGTTTTATTGATTACACACATAAAAACTTTCAACATATAATGAACATGTAGCCGGTGAGCAATTATTCAGTATCAATGAATTGGGATTCGTCCCTATGTCACCTTTAGCAGTAGAGGCTGCAGTTGCAGTGCTAATAGCGGTGCTTGATGGCATTGTTGATTAATATTAGATTGTTTTGTAAATAGTTTATAGAAAGGAGGGATTTACATGTTACCTTTATTAGCCTTAGTAGCTGTGCCAATGGCATGGGAAGGTTTTGCATCAGGTGTAGCCTTAGGGCTTAGTGTATATGGTGCTTCACGTCGTCGTCGCTAATAATGTTTATGTTGAGTGAAAGGAAGGTGATTAGTGTGTACCATTTTATAGGGTTTACTGTAGCAGTTGCACTTTGTGCATTGTTAGAAGATTAGATTATTAAATACAATATTTTGATTAAAGATGAGGTGATAAAATATGGATGAATTATTAGACTTAGTGATGGATGTAGCTGTTGATACAGTAGTAGATGTGCTATTAGATGAATTATTAGATGATCTCTAGGAGGTGTTTAACATGTTATTAGCTGTAGACTTTGGTTTAGTACATGTATGTGTTGAGGGGTAAATTTGAAAGTAAGAAGTGAATATAAGAATCGATAGACCTATTCGTATGATGTCATATGGATAGGTCTTTTTCTGTATAAAATCGCGGCAAAAAGGTTTTCTGTTACCTTATAATGACTAAAAATAGGGATAAACATAGATATTACCTGCGTTTTGTAAACAATAGACCTCTTGGAAAACCTACCCTCATATTGACGTAATTTCAGAAAACCCTTATAATTACTGTATCCTTAGAAATAAGGTTTTCCACCAGTATTTACCTAGGCTTCTAGGCCCTCTAGAACCTAATGAGGCGAAATTTTACCGTTTACGGTTTGAGGTTTTCCAAAACCAGCTTTTGGAACCGCTTAAATACTGGCTTTCCAGACCCCGCTGTTGCAACAGTACTTACCGCTTGCGGTATTGAAACCATCGTCTTGGACCACGGAGACGTTAAATACACGCGTTGCAACAGTACTTACCGCTTGCGGTATTGAAACCTACCGATAAACCAGCCCATTAGGAACCAGAAGATGCGGAAGTTGCAACAGTACTTACCGCTTGCGGTATTGAAACTAGTGATAGTATCGTTATAGATGAATCACTTAAGCATCGTTGCAACAGTACTTACCGCTTGCGGTATTGAAACGCAGCTAAATATGGCTATGAGGAACGACCTGCTGCTGTTTGTTGCAACAGTACTTACCGCTTGCGGTATTGAAACTGCCCAGGAATTTTCGTTTGTTTGCAACGGCATAGTAGCGTTGCAACAGTACTTACCGCTTGCGGTATTGAAACGCTCTGATATCTTTCATAGCTTCTTTGTACAAATTCTTATAGGTTGCAACAGTACTTACCGCTTGCGGTATTGAAACCGAAAGAATTTTGTAGTCCCGCCGATTCAACTCCCTAGTTGCAACAGTACTTACCGCTTGCGGTATTGAAACCAATTAGTATGCGTGATCTTTAGAAATCCACATGCTGGGTTGCAACAGTACTTACCGCTTGCGGTATTGAAACCTACTAATTGTTTTTTCATTTTGAATTCCTTTCCTCCCGTTGCAACAGTACTTACCGCTTGCGGTATTGAAACAATTTTTCTTTAGCAATCTCTTTGCCAATATTAACATGTTGCAACAGTACTTACCGCTTGCGGTATTGAAACCATATCCTTCAAGGTGAAGGCGATTAACTAACATCTGGTTGCAACAGTACTTACCGCTTGCGGTATTGAAACTGTCAATGAAGTCTACATTGGAATAACCAAGCTGATTGGGTTGCAACAGTACTTACCGCTTGCGGTATTGAAACAAAAGAAATAACGTATCTTCGGCGTATTGTTTTTCTTCACGTTGCAACAGTACTTACCGCTTGCGGTATTGAAACTTCATCATAGCAGCAGAATACGCTGTCACAAATATGTTGCAACAGTACTTACCGCTTGCGATATGCGACGAAGGGTGCGAGATAGCAGAGAAGCGACGATGAGGCCCGCACATTTCTAGTCCCTGACCGAAGGGAGGGGAAAACGAAAAGAATAGAGTGAATGTGCCTATTGCTTGCAGTATTGAAATAATCCAGAAATCTTCTGGCTCCTTTCCCTCTAACATTTTATTTGCAACGGTGCTTACCGCTTGCGGTATTGAACCCCGTCGGCTTGTTTCATGACGTGGTCTGCCACCTTTGCAGTTGTAACAGTACTTATGCTTATGGTATTGAGACCCACCAAAATCTTCACGGAATACTGGACGTAATCCATTGTTGTAATCGTACTTAACACTTGCGGCATGCGACGATGAGGTCCGCACATCTTTAGTCCCTGACCGAAGGGAGGGGAAAACGAAAAGGATGGAGTGAATGTGCTTACTGCTTGCGGTATTGAAACTTACTCCAATCAACAATACCTAGATATTCAGCCACATCGTTGCAACAGTGCTTACCTCTTGCGGTATTGAAACTGGGAAACTTCAGCAGTGTTTACTTCTTCAGAAACGTTGCAACAGTACTTACCATTTACAGTATGTATCAATTGAATAGTATCAAACCCCCGAGTGAATCATTTTGATTTGCTTGGGGGTTTGTGTCTTAGTTTTCCTGAATATATTCATTGTTATTTATTTTGTATACTTAAGATATAGCTAATGAGTTATGGAAATCTAGACAGAGGATACGTCCTAGTAATATTGATACAGAGATTTTCAAAATTAAGGTTATACTATGATTAGTGGTTTTATTAGTTAGTAATTTAGAGGAGGAATTAGTATGTTTCCATTATTAGGTGCTGTTGCATGGGGAGCTTTCGTAGAAGGCGTAACATTTGGTGTTTCAGTATATCAAGCCGTACGGTCTCGGGACTAATTGCAGTTTGTTTATACAAGAAAAGTGGGTGATTAGATGGTTCAATTTATAGGTTTTGGTGTAGGCTTAGCTGTTTGTACGTTATTAGATGATTAGTATACAAGTAAATGTAATGATTAGTTTAGTATAAGGAGGAATCGATATGTTACCAGTATTAGGGTTTTTAGCAGCCGCGTCTGCATGGGAAGTCTTTTCAACAACTGTAACAGTAGGAACAACAATATATCGGGCAACACGGGACTAGTTAAAACTCTGTAATAAAAGGAGGTGTTATACATGATGCCATCAGTTGATCTTGGTTTAGTACATGTATGTGTTGAGGTATAATTTTGAAAGTAATAAGTGAATATAAGAATTGATAGACCTATTTGTATGATGTCATATGGATAGGTCTTTTTCTGGATACAATCGAGGCAAAAAGGTTTCCTGCTACCTTATAATGACTAAAAATAGAGTTAAATCCAGATATTACCTGCATTTTGTAAAAAATAGGCCTTTTGGAAAACCTACCCTCATATTGACGTAATTTTAGAAAACCCTTATAATTACTGTATCCTTAGAAAAAAGGTTTTCCACCAGTATTTACCTAGGTTTCTAGATTCTCTAGAACCTAATGAAGCGAAAATTTACCGTTTACGGTTTGAGGTTTTCCAAAACTACCTTTTGGAATCGCTTAAATACTGGCTTTCTAGAACCCGCTGTTGCAACGGCGCTTACCGCTTGCGGTATTGAAACTCTAAGAAATCTAAAGTATATTGTAGCATATACAAAGTTGCAACGGCGCTTACCGCTTGCGGTATTGAAACCGCCCCAATTATCGTGGAGAAAGAAGGGAAGTTCACAGGTTGCAACGGCGCTTACCGCTTGCGGTATTGAAACTCCTTAGCGAAGCAGTTTTCGCTATAGATAAAAACCCTGCTTCGTTGCAACGGCGCTTACCGCTTGCGGTATTGAAACGGATTGCTAATAACGTAGATATCGACGAAAAGTTGAAAGTTGCAACGGCGCTTACCGCTTGCGGTATTGAAACTTACAAATACAAAGCACAAAGATAATGTACATGAGACAACAATAGTTGCAACGGCGCTTACCGCTTGCGGTATTGAAACTTATTTTGTTTAAGTCTTTAATCTTTTTTAGTTTATAGGAGTTGCAACGGCGCTTACCGCTTGCGGTATTGAAACACGACACAATCCTTGAAGAAGGTGCCCAAAGCGTATTCTAACGTTGCAACGGCGCTTACCGCTTGCGGTATTGAAACACGATATGGCATTCCGTCCTTGATAGGAAATCTATTAGTTGCAACGGCGCTTACCGCTTGCGGTATTGAAACTTAATAGCAGTTTGTGTTACATAACCTACTGTAAAAACCGTTGCAACAGTACTTACCGCTTGCGGTATTGAAACCTGTCAGGATTAGAACCAGCATATGTGGAGTTGGAGAATCGTTGCAACAGCGCTTACCGCTTGCGGTATTGAAACTTTTTGCAAAGAAGGCAAATGGTATGCACATCATTGCCATAACGTTGCAGCAGTACTTACCCTTTGCGGTATGCGACGAAGGGTGCCAGCAGAGGAGCGACGATGAGGTCCGCACATCTCTAGTCCCTGACTGAAAGGAAGGGAAAACAAAAAAGATAGAGTGAAAGTACTTACTGATTACGGTATTGAATCTATGCACGTATCATCATACGACGGCGACGTGCTGGCATATTGATTAGCACGTTGCAACAGTGCTTACTGCTTGCGGTATTGAAACTTCCTCCTTTGCATATAAGAAAAATAAGTTGCAACAGTACTTACCGTTTGCGGTATGTATCAATTGAATAGTATTAACCCCCGAGTGAATCATTTTGATTTGCTCGGGGGTTTTGTGTCTTAGTTTTCCTGAATATATTCATTGTTATTTGTTTTGTATACTTAAGATGTACCGATGAGTTATGGAAAGCTAGATAGAGGATACGTCCTAGTGATTTTTGATACAGAGATTTTCCGACTTCAGGTTTATACTTAGATTAGTACTTATAGTATTTTTGTTAAAAGGAGGAATTACTATGTTTCCATTATTAGGTGCTGTTGCATGGGGAGCTTTCAGAAGGTGTAACATTAGCTGTTTCAGTATATCAAACCGTACGGTCTCGGGACTAATTGTGGTTTGATTATACAAGAAAAAGAAGGTGATTAGATGGTTCAATTTGTAGGTTTCGGCGTAGGCTTAGCAGTTTGTATGTTATTAGATGATTAGTAAAAAAAGTAAAATGTAATGATTAGTTTAGTATAAGGAGGAATTGATATGTTACCAGCATTAGGATTTTTTTAGCAGCTGCGTCTGCATGGGAAGTCTTTTTCAACAACTGTAACAGTAGGAACAACAATATATCGGGCAACACGGGACTAGTTTAAACTCTGTAATAAAAGGAGGTGTTATACATGATGCCATCAGTTGATCTTGGTTTAGTTCATGTATGTAGTGAATATAAGAATCGATAGACCTATTCGTATGATGTCATATGGATAGGTCTTTTTTTGCATATATTTGTATTTAGATTATGAAAAATAAGATGATACAATAAGTATATATATTAGAGTATCTGTGTAAGTGGAGGCATTATGTTAACGGTTGCGCTCAATGAATATGGGGACTTTCATCATTTAGGACAAGATGAAGAGAGTATTAAGACGATACATTTTATTGCTGGTATTGTGTACGATGATATGGACAATGAACAGGATGCGGAGAACGAACGGATTCGACTAGATCGGTTTTTTTCCGTGCTGTTGCAAAAGATTCGCATAGTTTGTATCCACAAGGTTTTTTTGGCAAGCTCAAGGTTGATGAAGCCGAAGAGGAAATATTCAATCCTGATGCCCAAAAAAAGATATGCGTATCTTTAGAAATGCCATTGATGCGGCATTGCCTGAGTTTTTTTAGCGCACGGTACATATAATGGGGACGAGCTTGTGGTGATGCCACGTATTGGTCATTATGCGATTGCGCTTACGCTTAAGAGTGAGGCCGGAAAAAAACTGAATATTTACAACCTTTCATGAGTAATCTGTTGCATGATAAGGTTGCGAGTAATCTCTATTGGCACATGGCGGATGGATTAGTGTCGCGCTTGGTATTTACGAATCCTTTTGCACTAGGCGTACAACGCGTACGTTTACAGTTAGCCACACAAATGATAGATGTATTAGATTCGGAACGAGTGCGGTTAATTGAGTATTCTCAATTAGGCTATACACCATATGAGTACCAAGATGAGGCGGTAAAAAAAGAAGGAATTACATCCTATCAGGTGGCGAATGCCTTTGCGTATAGAGCTTCTTTAGATCGTCACATGGTGGAATCGAATCGACCAGATTTGGATGTAAGACTTCGCACCGTGTCCCTGCGTATGAAAGAGGATGATCCTGAATCGACGATTCGTAATGCATTTTTTTATACTTAGCTACCTATATCTGTACGAATTTTATTTATTACGGTGCCGACCGGGAGGCTACCGATGTTTTTTTAAATTCAAAAAAACTGGTAGATTTTTTTCTAATCGATTGAATCCGACGCATCAAAATCTATTGTTCGTATATGACAATATCGATACGTACTTTGAGCAAGCTATGCAGGCCTATCTTAATTGCAATTATTTCGATGCCTTATGTTATACCTATGATGCGTATAATTGTGAAAGTAAATTCCAATCTTATTACAAAACAAATTGGTTCCCCTTCCTTGAGGAACTCATTCATAGCGCGAATGACCGCGTAGCGATTGAACGAGCTGTACAAGATTTTGTAAATTATGCAAATCAAAGTCATATTGATGCGGGAAAATTACATTATGTGTACGAGCAACTCACATATGTGTTAGAAGATATTCAGCATCTTTCTAGCGTTGACCAACGTTTTGTATATGCTTTTTATGATGGTGGCGTAACGGCTTTTAATCACCTAGGTGAAAGCGACCTTGCCGTAGCGTGCTTTCAAAAGTGTCAATCCTTGGCACACACCGTACCATTAGAAACGTATATGCAAACTGTACGTCGTCGTGTTGTAGCAAAATTGGATAGTTATGCTTATGACGATGCCTTAACATTAGCTAATTACGTGGTAGAGTATGAGGAACAAATACAGGGTTTACGGAAAAAACTCAGCATGGATGACAAAGCGATTAGTTTGGGGCAGGCCTATAGCCAGTTGGGTCAGGTGTATGCTTATTTGGAACGAGAAGAAGCTGAATCTTATTTTGTGAAAGCCCTTTCTATATTCCAAGAGGGAACGAGCGATTATTACCGTACATTGTCCTATCTATTACACTATTATATTGATGCAGAAAAACAACGTGACTATGAAACATGGGCGCCCAAATACTTTGGCGGAGCCATTAAAGTTTCCGATCAATTAACATATATTACGAGAATGACAGATGATGATAAAGTGGTGCAGCATGAATCTTATGTATTATATGTGTATATCAAGGCATTGTATCAATTTTATAAACATGCAGTAGGAAAAGATGTAATAAAACGTATCGTCGCACTGGGCAAAGAGGTGGGACAAACATTAAATTACTCTGTTAAAGGGCATCCATGGGAACTTATTTTTATTTATATGTCGCTTCTTGGATATGACTGGAATTATATGATGGATGCTGAGTATTTCAAGGAATGTATTCGTCAAACTGTAGATAATCCAGGCCCAGCTATTCGGAATATCATGGCCTATGGCGAAATGCGCATTGCGGATCGTAAGGGAAATCAAAAATTATGTGATGCGATACGCAAAATATTGGAGCAAGATGTGAAGAATATTGAGCGAACTATGACGTATATGTTTAGATAGAGGAGACTTAGGTGCTGTTGCATGGTAACATGCAACGGGGCTCTATTATATATTTATAATAAAGAGCACCATCACTCAATTGTACGTAGTAATGGTGCTCTAAAAGGCAAATGATATTAACTTATTCGTTGCTCGGTGCATAAACAAGAGCTGTTTTGTAAATCGTTTCTAGGCGGTCACGTAATGGACAGTCATCCAGAATACGTATGGCACAGCCTAATTTTAGTAAGTGTCGGAGAATATCTTGTTCTTGGAATGGGAGGTAACTAACCTCAATCGTAAATTCCTCGGCGGTGATATTTTTAGCCTGAATTGTATAGTTACTAAAATAGTTAAAGCAACGATCTACAGCATTATTGGCATCGTGAAGAATGAAAGAAATCGTTTGCTTTGATTCTTCTCTATAGGTTGCATAGACTATTTCTAAATCATCTAATCTTGCTTGTGTACTCACTGTAATGCTTTCAACATCGTGTAATGAGAAATCTCTGAAAGTTTCTTCCGTATGGTCATAGGCGATGAGCGTATATCCATTACTAGCTACCGAATATTCTAGACGGCATGGTGATAAGTCTTTGTCATTTAGCGTGATACGCACATTGTTTTCTATTGCTTGTAAGCACTGTATTACCACATCCATTGATGCCGGTGTATCATCTGTCATGGTTGGAATGCGTGTCCATGTATTAGCCGGGAATGTTGTATCCACTGAATCTAATGTGGCCGTTAATAGTTGTAATAGGTCTTCTGAAAGTAGCCAACTCACTCGTGCATCGCTAATGAGGTCTTTTAAAAACATGCGTTCCGCATCAGATATAATGACAAGAGGTAAATCAGGTAAGATAGACTCAACTTCTTCGCCGTCTTCGGTTGTTTCAATTAAGGCATGGGCTAGTAGATGTTCATAGTCATCGTTCCGTAACGCTTTTTTATATAACGCTGGTGTGAGCAAATCCCGTTGATTGATTACATCATCGATCTCTGATTCCGTATAAGCGATGCCATTAATTAAATCTAACTGTAATTGATATTGCGTGGTAAATGTAATCGCATTTATATCGTTGAGTACAGAGGACACATAGGTGCCATCAATATCTGGATCTTTTTTTGACTTATTATGGGATTCTTTATCGGCATCCTTTTTCTTTGGATATGGATGGAGGAATCGGTTAATTTTTTTCTTCTTTTTATATCCTTCCGGATCTATAAAGTCGAGGCCCAATGAAGCATATAAATTGCTGTAGAATTTATTCTTAATACTAGGCTTGCTACTGTGTGTGATATATACATATGGCAAATAGCTTCGTAACAAAGGTAGTAACTGTAACGCATCAGGCACATCTAATTGTATTTCGATATATTCGTCCGTTGTATTTAGAACAGTTATCCAATTTTTGAATTGTCGAGAAAATTGGTCGTAAGCTAATTGATATCCTTCTAGGGTTAAGAAGTGAATCATACAAGTGTCTGTGGATGTTGATGTGTGTTCCCTATCAGGTATAAAGTCAGAAGCATTATATCTGGTTACTTCTAATGATTTGATGCGGTCCACTCGATTGCGTTGCATAATACCATTATTAATGCTACATAGTATATTCTTATTTTTCTCCATAATATGTTTGCAATGATAATGGAGTTACAATTTCTCGAGGCTTTCCAGGTTCATAAAAAGGAAAGACGTACTTTTCTATGTCGATGTAATGCATCTGCTAATGGATAAAAAAATATCCCCATCAATTACATTGTTAGGATTATTATCTTTAAATGTAAAGAAGGTATTATTAAATGCATAGATAGCAGATTTTTCTTGTTGTTTTAGTGGTGCCAATCCATTGAGCAAATACATAATTTTTTTAAGTAGAATATGCCCTGCTGCAGATGTAATAGATATATTAGTGAAAAAGAATACGGCTTTAGCTAATTCTTGTAATTGAGGTTTTGTTAACTCTTCAATAATAGTGTTTTTTATTGTATATGTATAGCTTTTACTGCCTTCTGTTTTGGCTATAATACCTAATATTTCAAGAGTTTTGACTTGTCGTTGAATGTATTGTTGATCGATAAGTGTGGGAGGCTCTTGTTTTTTATTGCGTTGTGCATAGAGGCTTTTAACTAAATCAATATAGTTATCCACTATATTTAAATCCGCATTCATATTTTGGTACAAATCTGTGATTGTCACATTCTCATTGCATGATATATACGATAAAATGCATAGTTGTACGTAGATTTGCTCAGGTACAGCCGCATAGAGTTCATATAATTGATTGAGGTAGTTGTAACCATCTAAAAAATCATTTTTATCTAAGTGATGAATAGAAGCCTTACCAATACGTTGTGTGTAAATATGACGCATAATATCAAAATAATCAAGACGACGAATGACATCGTCATGTTGGCTTTCTTTGATGCCACGTACATTTACTTTTCCTCGATTATGATTCCCGAATGTTAAACTACGAAGAAATTGACGCATACTGGCTAAATCGTTTATGTAATTGGTGGTTGTTGCCATTGTTGTCTCCCTTACAAAATGTATAGGTCCATCTATACAAAGTTATTCTTAATTATGAATATAACATGATACAATAGAAAATGTAAGGATAAAGTGAAGTCAGACACCCTATGTATCGATGCGTGCCTTTGAATAATGGGTAAATTTAATGTAGGTTTGGTGATAGTCATGGCAATACATAATATATTTTTGACATTTCTTAGCATAGTCACTAATACAAGTGTTAAACGGGTAACTAATGAAGATATAGATGACTCTATACGAGATGTCATTACAACGAATGAGACTGCTTTTAAAAATATGTTTTTGTTTCACGGGTGGAAAAAAAGAAGCAACAGCTCACATATCATTTGATAAAAATCTTTTTACTTTGCACTGATGGAGTTATGGAAAGTGGGGAAAATGCTCCTTCGTCTTATGATATATTTATAGATCAGATGATTAAGTTTTATAATGATAAACAGCAAGATGTAGAGGCTTTCACTAAAAGCATAGTGACCGTTCCTTGCGGTGCCGACCTTGATAATATAGATAGGATTAAGGCGAGTATTATTGATGTATCTAAACGTATTCTTGAGTATAAATCTAGCATAGATATAAATAAAGATACAGTTCATTTATATATGGATACCACAGGTGGTCCACGTAATGCTGCTATGATTTTACTCGTTATCAGCCGTATGATGGCATATCATGGCATCGTTGTAGAGGATATGTATTACTCTGGTTATACTCGAGTAAAGGATGCTCCGGATCAAATTAAGGTACATCGTGTACTTGATATTTATAATCTATTTGATATTGTGGCCGGCTTTGAAGAATTTAAACTCTATGGTAGTGCAAAAAAATTAAATGCACATTTTAAACCCAATGAAATAGATAATGTAGAGCAAGATAACCATTGTAATGAAGATGAGGCTGGACATACTGATAAAATCTATAATTCAGCGATTCATGATTTATTAGCGGCCATGGATAGTTTCTCAGAGGCTATTAATATATCTAGCCGTGGCTCTTTTGAAAATTCTATTAAACGTCTTGATGAAAGTTTAACCTTGGTTCGTAATACTACTAATGATACATCGAGTGGTAAGGATTTTGATCAGGATTTAGTTGAACTGTTACAAGAACCTATTGAACAATCTTATGAATCCCTATTAGAATGCCATCGAAATAATACACCTGATGAATTAACCTATATTGACTGGTGTTTAGACCATGATTATTTGCAACAAGCATTAACCTTGTTTTGTGAATACGTACCGGAATATGCAATAGAAAAAGGTATTATTGTTTATGATGTGGATACGTTCTATAAATATTATCAACAGAATCAGGTAGATAAAGATAAAAAAATATTACAAGCTGCTATTAAGTCTTGGAATCGAGCTGGTAATACTATTTCGTTTGCTAAGTTTTATAACACTGTAAAATCCAATAGTGACAAATCGGTTACAGATACAGATTTACGTTCGATGCCTATGCGATTATTTAATACCATTAATGAAACACGTGCTAATGGACTGGCAACAATTAAGAATGATGGAAAAAATCGAGTATCCCCATATATTGATAAAGAAATTAGAAGTTATATTACTTGTGTTATCAAAGAGAAAAAAAGATTGTCATATATTGAGAAAAATCCGACACAGCAAAAGGAACGAATTCACTCTTTTATCAATAAGGAAACAGAAAAATTGTTTCAGAAATGTGAGAGCTTATTAAATCAATATCATTTCAGCCTTCACGTTCAAGATGAGAAATATGCTGAAAACTATACATTAAAAGAATGGATTGTTTTTCTGAAAGAGATTCTTAAAGATTCACACAAAATACTGTTGTTTAATAATGTGGGCTCATCATTACGTAGAAATATTATTGCTGATACCTTAAATAAAGAAGTGTATCAAAAATATGTCTCTTGTGATCTCGATAGTGGATTGATTACCCTGAAAGATAGTACTGAATTAGCATATAATGTCATATGTAATGCACTGTTAGATAATATAATCCATATACATAAAGACAAACAGTATAAGAACTTAATTCTTCATCAGTTACCATTGCAGGATGATACTTCAATCGTATATGCGGAGCAACTTCTTTCACATCGAGGTCGTGATTCAAAGGAAACGGCGCTATTCAATGTGCCTGGTGTATCCATTCCTCATACAGATTTTGAATCTGTTAGAAATACGCTGATTTTTATTGAACAATATTTTGAAATCAAAAAAGCTAGAAATGATAGTAACCACGCTAATAAAGAGATGTTATGTAAATATACGACATCTAAAGAATTGCATAGAGAAATGCGGAAATGTGTGGAGTTAGCAAGACAATTGAGTCGAAAATAAGATGAAAAAGGCTACAGAACAAACTGTATCCACAAAAATTATGTTTAATTTTGGTGGAGCAGTTTAATGCTCTGTAGCCTTTTATGCTGTTAATCTAGAGTAGAGTTTTTCTTTATATAGTCAGATACCTCACGAATGTGTTGTATACAAGGTCTAATTTGGTTAGTGATTTTATCAGGTGTTATATAACGGGCAGTTCTAACTTCGTTAGCATGTGCTGTTTCGTTACGACTCTTTTTTAGCTGCCTATATTGATTTAGTATAGAACATACCCGAGAGGTTAAATGTTCATTATTTTTAAGTATTGGATTTAATGTTAAACCCTCTATATTATATGGCGCGTTTGGGAAGTTATCCATATTATAGTGATAAGTGACTATTTTCCTAAATAATATGGGAATCAGATTATTTACTTCATCACTTTTAAGCATATTAAATATATCGGCTTTTAGTTTAACTGGTTTTTTGTCTCCAACCAAGCTCATGGTGTTATTTTTATCTACTGTATATATATCAGAGGATTTGTTATGGTTATCGCTTAATTTTTTTGCGTGCTCCAAATCACTTCTCTAACGTAATCGTCGAAGTCATTTAACTCTAAAATTTTCATACTATCTATGCAGATAGCACTTAGAAATTTTTAAAAAAATTTTACTAGGTAGATTACTACCATCATTTTTTTATAGACTGTATGCTGTATGTGTGATGTAAAATCTGACTCTATATTTTTTTAGATACTTGTTCAATGATAATATCATTTACTGTATTTAAAAAAATTCAGTTTCAAGGGTAATTAGGCTTGCTTTTTTTCTTTTTCTAGAGTGCTTGAAGGGTTTTGTTTTAATTGACGAATTATATTACTTTGCTCATTTTTAATTGATTTTTATGTGTTTTATGAGGGCTTCTTTGATTGCATTATATATATTATTCTTTGTATCATCAATAACATCCATTATAGTACCGATTTTCTCGTTAATTAGGCCAAATGTATCTGATAATCTGATGGTTTTTTTTATTTTTTTCTTTTTGGAAATATAGTTTCATCTAATGAAATCATATTTGACTTTAATATAACTCGAGGTATAAATTCCGTGAACAAAGCTAATGCTTGTTGTAAATAACCATTATCCAAGCACCAATCAATATATGCTAAATCATCTTCTTTATTACTTAGTACAGTAGCATAGTTTGCTTGGATTTTATTACTCATTAATTTAAGTGTTTCGATTTCAAAAATTTTTTTATGCCCTGTAGAGATTTCGTTTACAATATTTTTGTTTGCCAGTTTCTATATCCTTTAGCGTGTTATCAATATCTTCCATGGATTTTTGGAATTGTCCGCGGCTAGACAATCGAATTGCATCAGAAAATTCATTCATCTTAGAAATAAGATTAGTGATTTGTTTATCAGGGTTTTCCAATGTATTTACATATGTTTGCAATGTATCGACACTACCGAATTGATTAAATTCAGCAAAAGCCTGTAATCATATCATAAATATTGTAAATAGAATTCCCTTCATACACGCGGACTTCTTTTTGCTTTTTTACATTTATATTGGCATATAAGATGGAACCAATATGAATACCTTGAAATGCTACAAGACGGATAATAGCCGTCATTAGCATAATTGCTGTTCGAGGGCCTCCTGAAAGGTCAACATGTAATGTTACCGTGTCTCCTTCGGGTTGAGCATTAAAGTAACTCATGATTGCATTAGACATATTGATAATACTGTCTTTTAGATTATCAATATAATCAATATCATCACAGTCTATATAATTAATTGTATCTGTTGTCCAAGAGATAGGTATTTGTTCATGGTTAATATATTGGCGCATTTGATTGTTAAATACATTAAGAGTAGATATATTTGAATCCTTAAAGGAGGTTTGCATTTCTTCCGTTTTAAATAGAAAGAATTTTTCTATTGTGAAATTAGGATCATTGACTCTTTTATGGTGCAATAAATATTTCAATGCAGATTCATTCGTTTGAAGAATTACATTAAATGGCGAAATTTCGGTGAGATTAACAACTGTTTTTTTTAGTGCCTCTGGCGAATAAGCATAATTGGTATTCAATGTACTGAGAAATGTTAGGTAAATATGATGTTCCATAATAATGCTCCTAAAAAGACTGAAATAAAAATGAATCTTTTATGAATACTATATCAAATTTTTAAAAAAATACATAGCTTTTTACTAATAAGTAGGTAGTAATTAGACTATGCATAATTGTTCAATAAAGAAATTTAAATCTTAGTTTTTTTTGAATAGGTAGAGATTTGTCTTTCTTATATACTAAGGATGTAGCCAATGAGCAACGAATAACTTATTAAATCTATAGGTTTGACCTAGTGCTTTTAATAATGTATATTCGGCTGTTGGTATATGGTGTAACTATGAATTGTGTACAGTTTAAAGATTGTGAGGTAATGTATGTACAAAAAATTTAATAGGGTATTGAAACTGTAGCGTTATAACGTTGTAAATGAAGGGAGGGATAATATGTCATCTTTTGAAATGGATCCTGCAGTAGCAGTGTTAGTCGCGATGCTTGATGCACTTGACGGCTAACAGATTAGTTGTTTATTAGAATATGTATTAAAGTTAGGAGGAATGTAAATGTTACCTTTATTCGCAGTCGCATTAGCGGCATCCGCGTGGGAAGGTTTTGCAGCTGGGGCGTCTTTAGGGCTCACATTATATGCAGCTACAAAGTCTAAGGACTAATTGTATTAATTGTATAAGAAAAGGTAGGTGATAATATGTATCCATTTGCAGGATTTGTAGTAGCGATAGCTGTTTGTAAATTATTAGAAGACTAATATAAGAGGGTAAGATTACATCATAATGTATAAGAAGGAGGAATTGTTATGTTACCAGTATTAGGGTTTTTTTAGCAGCCGCGTCTGCATGGGAAGTCTTTTTCAACAACTGTAACAGTAGGATCAACAATATATCGGGCGACACGGGACTAGTTAAAACTCTGCAATAAAAGGAGGTGTTATATATGTTGACATCAGTTGATCTTGGTTTAGTTCATGTATGTGTTGAGGTATAGTTTTGAAAGTAATAAGTGAATATAAGAATCGATAGACCTATTCGTATGATGTCATATGGATAGGTCTTTTTTTCTGTATACAATCGAGGCAAAAAAAGGTTTTCTGTTACCTTATAACGACTAAAAAAATAGGGATAAACCTAGATATTACCTGTGTTTTGTAAAAAAATAGACCTTTTGGAAAAACCTACCCTCATATTGACGTAATTTCATAAAACCCTTATAATTACTGTATCCTTAAAAAAAGGTTTTCCACCAGTATCTACCTGGGTTTCTAGGTCTTCTAGAACCTAATGAGGCGAAAAATTTACCGTTTACGGTTTGAGGTTTTCCAAAACTACCTTTTGGAACCGCATAAATACTGGCTTTTCTAGAACCCGCTGTTGCAACAGTGCTTACCGCTTGAGGTATTGAAACATGCACAGATCGCATCTGATGGTGGCAAAGGAATAGTTGCAACAGTGCTTACCGCTTGAGGTATTGAAACTCAATGAAAAATTTTGAGATGGTCCAAGATTGGATCGGTTGCAACAGTGCTTACCGCTTGAGGTATTGAAACCGTTGATATCTCTTGCAAGTGTTGAGCAAGAGGAGAGTTGCAACAGTGCTTACCGCTTGAGGTATTGAAACTTTACGGATAATGCTGTTATCCGCATTTGATGATAACTAGGTTGCAACAGTGCTTACCGCTTGAGGTATTGAAACTAAAAAAATTAGTCCACTACTTTATGTGCCAAAAAAAGTTGCAACAGTGCTTACCGCTTGAGGTATTGAAACCAGTAACAATATTTGCCTTTAACTTCATTTATTGCATCTAGTTGCAACAGTGCTTACCGCTTGAGGTATTGAAACAATAATATGTAAAGCTTTAGTTGTAGATATAATATGTTGCAACAGTGCTTACCGCTTGAGGTATTGAAACTAAAAAAATTAGCCCCTGCTAAAAGTGTCCAAAAGTTGCAACAGTGCTTACCGCTTGAGGTATTGAAACTGATGCCAATAAGGGAGGTGATGTCACCTTCGATGTCAGAGAGGGTTGCAACAGTGCTTACCGCTTGAGGTATTGAAACCTACCGTATTTATTAGCAATGAGCTTTAAGAGTTTGAAGTTGCAACAGTGCTTACCGCTTGCGGTATTGAAACTCAAGAATGTCTGGGTGGCGATTGTATTGCCATAACGTTGCAATAGTGCTTACCGCTTGCAGTATTGAAACTCCATGCTTAAAATTAAGCCAAGATATTTGCTGAAAGTTGCAACAGTGCCTACCGCTTACGGTATTGAAACTTTTTTTCTTCGTTTGGGCGACCATATTCGATCACCCAAGTTGCAACAGTGCTTACCGTTTGCGGTATGCGACGAAGGGTGAGAGACAGCAGAGGAGCAAAGCGACGATGAGGTCCGCACATCTCTAGTCCCTGACCGAAGGGAAAACGAAAAGGATAGAGTGAATGTGCCTACCGCCTGCGGTAGCGAAACACCATGACATCGTTTGTGTACGTCATGTCTTCGACACGACAGTTGCAACAATACTTACTGCTTGCGGTATTGAAACGGTAATCGTTACCGCTCGTTGCTGGTTCTAGTAGTTCGTTGCAACAGTGCTTACCGACTGCAGTATTGAAACTATTTATTTGTACCCATTGCTTTCTTAATTAAGTGTTGGTTACAACAGTACTTACCACTTGTGGTATTGAAACACTGTACCATAGTCTCTGTTGATAGCGTCTTTAGAAATGAGTTGTTATGGGGCTTACCGCTTGCGGTATTGAAACTATCTAAGCTATTCTCATTTTGATGACCAGTTTCTAGTGTTGCAACAGTACTTACCGTTTGCGGTATTGAAACTCGCTACCTAAACGCCCTGCATTTCAATCTGGGTATATAGTTGCAACAGTGCTTACCACTTACAGTATGTATCAATTGAATAGTATTAACCCCCGAGTGAATCATTTTAGTTTACTCGGGGGTTTTGTGTCTTAGTTTTTCTGAATATATTCATTGTTATTTGTTTTGTATACTTAAGATGTAGCCAATGAGTTATGGAAATTTAGATAGAGGATACGTCCTAGTAATTTTGATACAGAGATTTCCGACTTTAGGTTTATACTTAGATTAGTACTTATAGTATTTTTGTTAAAAGGAGGAATTAATATGTTTCCATTATTAGGTGCTGTTGCATGGGGAGCTTTCGCAGAAGGCGTAACATTAGGTGTTTCAGTATATCAAGCCGTACGGTCTCGGGACTAATTGCGGATTATTTATACAAGAAAGTAGGTGATTAGATGGTTCAATTTGTAGGTTTTGGCGTAGGCTTAGCTGTTTGTGCGTTATTAGATGATTAGTATATACCGGATGACACGAGATTACTTTAAACTCTGCAATAAAAGGAGGTGTTATATATGTTGATATCAGTCGATCTTAGTTTAGTTTGTGTATGTGTTGAGGTATAATTTTGAAAGTAATAAGTGAATATAAGAATCGATAGACCTATTCGTATGATGTCATATGGATAGGTCTTTTGTGTCTTAGTTTTATTGAATATATATGTAGTTATTTTTTTCTAATATACTTACATTGTAATCGTGAGCTTTGGAAATCAAGATAGGGATATGTCCTAGTAATTTTTGATATGAAGTTTTTTTCAAAAACTAGAGGCATACTATAATTAGTTGTTTTAGTAGTAAGTGAATATAAGTGTTCAAAAAAATGTAATTAATATGTGTTTGTAATTGTATGAGGTGGAATATGGAGAGATATTTCAGGGATGAATTTATTGGTTATAACTTAACCGCAAGCCAAAGAGAATTAGTAACCCAGATTGAAGAATTTTTAAAAAATGATTCAGAGCATGTATTTATTTTGAAAGGCTATGCTGCAACTGGGAAAGAGCTGATTTTAAAAGGGTTAGAAAACTATTTACGCAAAATTGAACGTGCTATGAGCTTAGTGACACCGACGAATAAGACTGCATTTTGGTTGGATCAATCAGTCGCTAGACCTGTGTCTACAATACATTCTATGATTTATGAATATACGGAAACGAAAGAATCTGAAGATGGGCAACCGCGAGAGGCATCTAAATTTATTTATAGGTTAAGAGGAAATCTTGATTCAATGGATCATGTATATGTGATTGGTGAAAGTGGTTTACTGAATGATGAAATTTCAGATTGTAAATATCTTTGCTATGGTACTGGTAAACTATTAGAGGACTTGATGAACTTTATCGATCCTAACGCAATTGGTTGTAGAAGAAAGGTTATTTTTATTGGTGATGATACTCAAATGGCACCAGCGACAAGTGCATCGTCTGCACTTAGGCCAAGTTATTTTAAAGCTATGTATGGTGATGCATTTCCGGTTAGAATATTTCAGTTAACGGATGTGGTAGACAAACAATTAAAAAATTTAATTCTTAACAATGCAGTACAGATTCGTCATGCTATAGAGAAGAAACGGTATAATCGATTAGTATTTGAACGAGATGCATCTACCATGATAGAGTTGGATGAACGTCAGTTTTTACCGACCTATGTAAAGGCGTATCAAGCGGTAGAAGATAACAAACCTATTATTGTTGCCTCTATGAATCAAACGGCACAATTATATAATGCACAAATTCGAGAGCAATTATTTCCTGGTAAAAACCTCAGTTCAGCCTGGTGATTGGATTATGTTCACCAAAAATGTATGGATAGGGGATTATCGAGCATTTAATGGTGAGTTTGCGAAGGTTCTAGCTGTTAAGGGTTCTGAAAATAAATATATAAACTTTGCAGGCCGTAGTAGAGAGTTAAGATTTAGGTATGTTGATATTGAGATTACTAACCGGTATGGTGAAAAAGAGAAGTTATCATGCAAATTGTTTGAGAACCTGTTAGATGCGTCTGGCTCCGTGTTACCAGATGATGAATGGTTGGAACCATTAATAAATACGCTTTATTATCCTGTAGTATACGCTCAATATGGTTATGCAATCACAGTTCATAAGGCTCAAGGCGGTATATGGAACACCGTATTCTTTGATACCGAGTTTTATCAGAATATAAAAACTAAGGCTGGATTTAAATGGCTGTATACAGGACTTACACTGGCTAAGGATAGATTGTATTTTACTAATTGGACTGACATGGGATCTAAATTATTGGGAATGATGTCATCGCTTTCTAATACCTCATCTAGTAATACTAAGAATGTAACATGGCCTCAAGGTTCCTCTGCTGCAATTAATGGAAAACCTACCTTGCCATCTATAGCAATACCAGACATTGAAGGATCTACTGCTTATCGAGAGTATGTGCAGGAGGTTAGTGAAGAACTGGCCGTAGTTCTGAGTCAATTAAATATTCAAATTGTGGGGATTAATAATATGTATTTTCGTATTCGGTATACTTTCAAACGTGGCAATAGCAATGCTTCTCTAGATGCTCTTTATAAACAGAAACAAATTATTACATCGATAGAGAATCATAGAAATCAAGGGGATGATCAAATTTGGCCAGTGAGATTAAGGCTATTATGGACAGACTAGTGGAGTAAATAATCATTACCTAATAAATTGGTTGGAATGCCAGCGTTTGTTAGTATATGTTTGTATTGTGTTGTGTTGTAAGTGAAAGAGAGGGTATGTATATGGAACATACAGAACATGTGACAAGCCGTGATGTATTTGATCTACGTCGTGAGGGCAAGTTAGATGAAGCCTATGCAATGGCTAAACGATTAATGGAGAATCCCAATTATAGCGTATGGGATAAGCGTGCATTTGCTTGGTGCTTGCACAAGATGATACAAGTAGAGGCAAAGGAAAAGGTCATTAATTTTGAGCGAATCAAAACTTGTTTAAATGAGGTCTTTACCTTTGGGCTTCACAATGACATCAATTTTATGCGTTACCTTTGGGGACCAATCCTAACCATTAAAGAGGTGGAGCAACATATTCCGTTATATCAATACGCTTTACAGCTAGATTTCACCAAATTTGAACGGGAGGATTATGAAGTCAAACCTTATAAAGGTTCAGATGGAATGATGCATGATTGGCCGTCTCTCGTTATACGGGTGCTAAGAAAATCCTTAAATAGCCTAGATAAAGCTGCAGATAAGGAATCGATTATTGCTTTACTTGACTTAGCCATAGAGCACATGGCCTACTTGAATGAAAGTACGTATTACTTAAAATGGTCTATGGCAAAGGCCTATGTTATGTTACATGAATTAGATAAGGCACAACAGATAATTCTAGATCTATTACAAGCGAAACCGAATGAGTTCTGGCTTTGGAATGGGTTGGTGAATACTATTGAAAATGATCATCTATTGGCACTGTCTTGCTACTGCAAATCCTTATTGTGCCAAAACAGACTACAGTTCAATGGAGCCGCTAAGTTCGGTGTGATTAAAGAACTAGTTGCATTAGAACAATACGATATGGCTAGTGCCGAGCTTCATGAGCTGGTAACATTTAAGATTGATAACCATCAAAAGATTAATGATCAATTGAATGCATATCTTCATGCAGATTGGTATAACCCTGATGCTGAAAGACTTCCTAAGGACTTTTATAGAGAGCATAGTAAAATGGCCGTAGAACTCTTGTGTCAGTCCTTACCAAAGACCATTGGCATCGTTAACTATGTTTCCAAATCACAAAAATAGAGCCTTTATTGTTGCTGATGGAGACATATCCTTAACGTATCAATACGATTCAAAAGAACCTTTACATGAAATGGATGTGGTATCTGTTATCTATACTCGCTATGAAGATCAAGATGGCACAGTAAGATATAATGTTGCAGCTTGTAACAAGACAGATGAAGAACCGCCTACATCTCTTGTAATGAAATTTAAAGAACCTATCAAAGTGATAGATACAGGATTGGCTTTCACAAAAAGAAAGTAATGTATTTATTGAAAAATAGATTGGTTCAGACCCACAATCTCATGAATGGGCACATCGTTTCTGGCGTTGCAGTTCGCTCCTTTAACAAGAAAAAGAACTGCTGGGGCTGGCAAGCAACCGAAATACTGGCCGTTGACAACGTTAATCATTAAATCCTATAACAGCCTAGATACCTCTAATGTAAGGCAGTAACCTGCAAGCCCTGTGGATGTATAATTACATATGAACCTAACAAAAAAGCCACGGCATCGCCGTGGTTTTTTGTTCCTAGTTTTGTCCTATAACTCCTAGTTTTTTTCTGATTATCTTATTTTTCCTAGACCTTCTATAATGAACTCAACTAAAGGTGTTGTGTTAATCGGAGGTGTGTTATGAGTGTTTTTATGTTATTGGTGATACTCGCGTTACTTGTTGATTTTTTAGAATCAAATCGTTAGGAGGGTACTATGGAAAATTTTCGTGAAGAACTAAAAGCAATGTTGTATTTGTCAGGTCGTATGAATCGTCGTTCCTATGTAATGAATTTACTTATGATATTTGGTATAGGTTATCTTGGGGGCTTATCGATTTCTTTGGAGCGTGTATCCGAATTTTTCTGGGTGCTTGGATGGATCATTATCGCATATTCTGTGGTTCGAGAGCTGGCGATTGCATCACGCCGTATCCATGATTTAAATGGCCCAACGTATCTAGCCTATATCTATATTGCAGCTGCTATAGTAGCCATCTTTGTACCAACCTTGGCTAAGGCTATGGTTTTGGTGAAAGTTGGTTTAGCATTAATGCCTGGTGATAGAGAGGCCAATGAGTATGGTGAAAGACCAGCATCCATGATTGTTGTGTAATAAGGAGGATAGTGTAATGACTGGTATATTAGCAATATTTTTTGGAGGCTTAGTTTTGTACATGATTATTGACACCCTTATAAATGGTAAGTAAAGGATACGAACAAGAGGTGTAAAAGGTAGAGATAATAATGATAAAAGATAATGAAAGGAGGATTTTATGCAGTATCTTATTTCCTATGATCTTTCAAATACAAAAATTAGAAATAAGGTGGTTAAGTATCTAGAATCTTTTTGTTATCGAGTGCAGTATAGTGTATTCTTATGTGTTCATGCCCGTATTCGCATAGAAACGATTATAAAGCAGCTTGAAATGCTTACAAGAAATGATGAAACCAAGCGACTGCTTATCGTTTCTATATCGGATACGGCTAAACACCTATTTGGTGTAATGAGCCTTTGCCGCTACAAGAGGAGCAGATATTAATAGTTTAATTAATAATAGGAGGGTTAGATTGTGGTAGAAACAATATATGTTACGACGCCGGGGGTATCCATTCATCAAGATGGCGGATTATTAGTGTTAGAACAGGATCATCAAGTATTAAAAGAATTGCCTATGGCAACAGTGGGTAATCTTGTATTGGGGAGAACGGTACAAATTTCTACACAAGTTATTTTTTCTCTAGTAAAGCAAGGTTCGTTGATTCAATTTGTAGATTACAAATACAATGTGGTGGGGACATTAGGGGATGAACATACAACCTTATCAAAACTACTGTGGCAAGCAGAGAACTTTCAAGATGAAACCTTTGCATTGCGAGGTGCTAAATATATCGTGCAACGAAAGGTAGCAGCGCAACTATCCCTATTGAATCGATATAATAAAACTAAAAATATACCAAAGTATGAATTTGTACGTAGTACATTGGAGCGATTGTTGAATCGCATTAAACGTACGAGAACGATTGACGGACTTCGAGGCATTGAGGGTCCTGCATCTAAAAACATATTTTTCCGTTTGGGGTGCAGTATTATCTAATCCTTGGGAGTTTTCTGGTCGGAAACGTCATCCTAGTCCAGATCCAGTGAACGCCATTCTTAGTTATGGGTATTCATTTCTTGAACGTGAGGTCAGGGCTTGTCTAGTCACAGCTGGACTTGATGTGCGTATCGGAGTGCTTCATAGTACAAACAATCGCAAGGATAGTTTTGTTTACGATGTAATGGACTTATTGCGACAAGAGGTTATTGATCGTTTTATTTTGAAAGCCTTAAATACGCATAGGTTTAATGTTTCGGATTTCGATATATCTGAGCAAGGTTGCTATATGGCAAAGGAATCGAATAAAAAATGGATTCAACTATATGAAGAATATATGACCACGCCTGTTATACGGTTTGGTGATATAACACCTCGGCAGTGGATTCAAAGAGAAGTAAACTCATTTATGGTATATTTACAATCTACAGAAAGTGATCGCGTTGCATAATGTATGAATATATATTTGATACTTAAGGGGGCTAAGGATATCTAACATATTCGTGAAAAAGCAAAAATTTAAAATGGAATATAACCGATTAGAAAAATATATATAAATTGTATTTTTTTATAAATGATTTTTTTCTCATAATTTGATATGATTGAAATATGAATAAAAAATGAATTTATATCGAAAAATTTCATAAAGAGAGGGGTGTTTATGTTTATTAATCATACAAACCATTTGTCGCAATATTGGTCGCAGGAACAACTTGCTGCAGCGCATCAATATGGGGAGGTTATAGATTTACCATTTCCTAGTATTGATCCACAGGCATCATCTGATGAGGTGATAGACCTCGCTCAAGAATATGCAGGTCGCATCATTGCCTTGCATCCGTCTGCTGTATTGTGCCAAGGGGAATTTGTCTATTGTCATGCGCTAGTTGAAAGACTACTGGCTGTGGGGATTACTGTATTAGCTGCCACTAGTGAGCGTGTTGTAGAAGAGTTTTCACATAATGGTATAAACGAAAAAAGGGTTAACTTTCAGTTCGTCCAATTTCGGGAATATATTCGTTAATCGTAGTTGTTTGTAGTTAAGGAGTGAGCCTATGCAAGTTAATGCTATTTTTGTTTGATGTACAGTCCATACAAAAATACATCTTTGCAAACAATAAACTAAAAGCCAATGTTGGGGCTTCGTATATTGTGGATAGATTATTTGAGGATGTATTGTGTAAAGATGTTATCTTACAAGTGGAATCTGGAGCTGATATTACATCTTGGAGAACGCGACGTGACAGTATTACATCCCTTCCCGCATCTGTATATGTTGCCTATATTGGTGGTGGTAAAGCGCTGATTCTTATTGATAATGATCATGCCAATATGATTGAAGATATCATTAAGACCTTTACAGCTCAAGTGTTGACTCAATATCCAGGATTAAAGGTCGGTGTGACAACGGGTCTTGTTATACTTGAAAAAGATCAGTTTAAAAGCGATGAACGTCAATTGTTTAAGCAATTGAAAGATAATCAATATGCATTAAATCCTATTTTGCGTCCTGCTAATACAGGTTTAACCACGATTTGTGACTATAGTGGAGATACAGCTGATACAGTAGTAAACTTTAAGGATGGAAAACGTTTGGTAGCTACTTCTTTTATCTCTAAATTTAATGCCTTTGAAGCCGCCAATGCACGTCTAAAAAAAAATCTATTTGGCACCGAAGATATCGAATGGGTATTTCCATCTGAGTTTGATGAGTTAGGGCAAAATAAATCTACTGAAAAGAGTAAAACTGGCATTAATGATATTGCCATCGTCCATATTGACGGTAATAATATGGGAGCTAGATTTATTAGTTGTGATGGATTAGAAGAACGTAGTGCACTATCCGAAAAGGTAGCAACTAAGACCTTGGAAAGTTTTAAATCTTTAGTTCAGTGGATTATTGATAAATATGAAGTTTTTGGTAAACATCTTCAATTAAATGATAAGATGCTGCCAATCCGTCCAATCATCGTTGGTGGTGATGATATTACTTTTGTTTGTAATGCTCGCATTGCAGTACAAGCAGCGCACTTTTTAATGCAAGAGCTTTTGAGTGATAACCATGGTATGTCTATATCCTCTTGTGCTGGTATTGCGGTAATTCCTACGTCATATCCATTCTTTAGGGGTTATGAAATGGCGGAACAACTGTGTGATAGTGCAAAGTCCAAGATGCGTGTATACAATGAAAAAAATAAGGTAAATGAATCCTGTTGGATGGATTTTGCATTTCTTCATGGTGAAACTGCACCTACATTAGAGCAGTTCTTTGCCAATGAATACAGTAGTCTAACAGGTAATATGCACTATGGACCTTATCGTGTATATGAAAAGGATAAAACATACGACGCTGAGCGTGAAGGTTTATGGCAACTCTTAGCGTGTACGAACCAATTTAAGGATGGTCATGTGATGGCTCAGAATAAGGTAAAAGAATTACGTTCTGTATTGCAAGATAATGAACACATGTGGACTGTATTCCTTGAACAATTGCAAAATACAAAACAATCTATGCCTGAAGTATCTGGCTGGGAAGCTTTTAAAGAGAAATTATGGGTTAAAGTAGATGGCAAAATGCGCACGCCATATATAGATGCTATAGAATTGATGGATTATATTTTGCCTGGATTGGAGTAAGTATGTATACATTAACAATTAAATTATTGTCGCCAACGATGCTTATGTCTGGTCAGGGCGACGTTAATACAGATAGTACGATTATTCATGATCGTTATGGTATTCCCTATATACCTGCTAAGCGTGTACGTGGTGTTTTATATGAAAGTGCTCTCGAAGTGGCAGAGATGATGGAATTATCAAAGCTTGATACTTTCACAATCGAAGATGTAAATGTTTTGTTTAATCGCAGTACTGATAATCAATTCGCAGAGGATAATCCCAAATTAGCTATTTCTAATCTGACTATTGACGATTATGATGCGGTGGCAAGTGATATAGAGGCACTACAATCTGATGAGCATCTTAAGAAAATATTTACTAAGGAGCGTATCCTTGGGGAATACACATCGATGCGGTACTATACATCGATTGAAAAAGATAGTGGAACAGCCCTTGAAGGAACTTTGCATAATTCCCGTGTTCTCAATAGACATCTTGAGTTTAAAGGAAATATTGCGATTGATGATATGACTGAAACTGAAAGACTTATTTTAAGTTGTGCCGTACGTAATTTGACAGGTATTGGTGGTAAACGCAATCGTGGTTTTGGTCGCGTAGAATGCACAATTAACGATAAAGCCTTTGATGTAGATACTTTAGGGGGTAAGTTATGGAACAAGTAAAGATTACAATTACCGTTAAATCCCCAACGTTGATTGCTAGTTCTTCCACAGCGGGTGTGTTGACTGCTACACGTGGATCTATTGACGGTCGAATTTTGCGTGGCGTTTTTGCATCTCATTTTATTAAATCCCATAACCTTGGAAAAGAAGCGCATAAGAACCAAGAGTTCATGGACTTATTTTATGGTGATTTGCGCTTTGTATCTGCTTATAAAGATACTGTGAAAGGCACATCTTTCCCCGCACCATTGAGTTTGCAAAAAAATAAACATCCAAAAGATAATGATTCTGTTATTGATCTTTTTACTGGCAAAGATTTAGTCGGCTTAAAGGTCTTAAAGGTTTTATTGTTCAAGATGGAACAAACTGTAGTCCTGTACAAATTGAAACAGCTATTAGATTACATATGTCTCGGTCTTCAGAAAAAGAACGCATTCAAGGACGCAGTAAAGAGGGTAATATTTTTAACTATGAATTCCTTGAGCCAAATCAAGTCTTTGTAGGTATTGTTGTAGGTCCAAAAACTGCATTAGAAACGTTTGTTCATCAGTTCCCTAAACTATTAGACTGTTATATTGGTCGCTCTCGGTATACAGAATATGGTCATTGTGAGGTAGAGATTGGGGAGATTACATCAATTCCTACACCTGAAAGCGTCAAGGACTCTGTGTATGTAAGATTACATACGCCATTGTTATTAGGTAATGAATCCATTAGTAATGTAATTGGTGATGCGGTACAAGAAATTGGCTCAGATATATCTATAGGTGGCATACATGCATCCTATCAAGAGGAGCAAAACTTTAATAGCATTTGGGGTGTTCGTAGTAGCTCTGAATTTGCTGCTTCTGCAGGTAGTGTCATTAAACTAGTAAAAGAAGCTGGTTGGACACAAGAGGACTTAGATAAACTACAACATATTTTGTATAACGGCATGGGTAGCCGTGTACAAGAAGGCTATGGTCAAGGTCGTTTCTGGACTCCTGACGAATTTAAAATGGTCAAATTAGAAAAACCAAAGATTGCAGGGGTTACATCTTTACATCAATCAACAAAAGAACTTACTCGTAAGATATTAGAAAAACAAGTCATTTTAAATGCTCGTTTACGTGCTGCTAATGATGTAGATACATATATTAAACCAAGATTTAATGTAGGTGGCCAAGCAAAGCATTTTACTACGGTTCTACTATTTGAGTTAGGTATGGAACGCAAGAGTGGTTATAAAAAATTGGAAGATTTTGTGGCCAAAATACAAAAAGACGATAAGATATTGGCAAAAAATTTAAGACCATTCAATATAAAACACGAGTATACAAGTGAAACCGATAATTATGTAAACTTAATGGATTATATTATTAAATTCAATAAGGATATGTTGTTAGATGCTTGTTTATCCAAGTCCGGTAAAGCGGTTCGTATTATGAAATCCCTGCAAAATTAGTTGATTTGGTTGGTATTAATAAAGAGGAATTTTCAGCAATTCTAGCTTACGAATACTGGTTATATTTCTTTAGACATATTAGAAAGATTCAGTAAGGAGGACCGTCGTATGTTAAATTCTGCAAAAATTATGGGACGGTACACTCTTACCGGTACTGTTAAACTAGTGAGCCCACTTATCATCAGAGCTGGCGTTTATAATGATATCTTAAATGATACAGTAGATGATATCGTGGTAACCTATCATGATGGGCAGCCATTTATTCCTGGTACATCTTTGGCAGGGGTATTGCGTCAAACTATTCAAGATATTCTATCTGATGCAGACAATGTATTATTTGGCTCTATAGACGAACATAAGGGAATGCAAAGTGCATTACAAATTAATGATATTCCATTAAAAAATACAAATATTTCTGTCCGTGATGGAATTTGTATTGATGATGTGCTTGGTGTCACTAAAGATGGAGCAAAATATGATTTTGAAGTCATTGAATCAGGGGCATATGGTACATTGCGTATCGATTGTGTCGTTCGTGAATGTCACCAAAATCAAGTCGATATAATTGAAGAGGCTCTTAAAATATTAGCCAATCTATTGAAAAACGGTATTTCTATCGGCGCTCGTACGGTAAATGGATTCGGTCGTATTGCTAGTGAAGATATCTCTTTAGAGCATTATGACTTTACAAAACCAGAGAGTGTACAGGATTGGTTATTGCGTAAATCAGGAGCAACTATTACTATTCCTGAGGCACCTATGGTAGCAAAGAGAGACCTTATCATTGATATGGATTGCTATTTAGAAGATACGATTCTTATTAAATCTATTTTTGAGGCTGGCTGGGAAGATAAGTCACTAACTTTATTTATTCCTGGTACATCTGTTAAGGGTGTGTTGCGTCATCAATGTGAACGCATATTAAATGTACTAGGACGTGGAGCTACAATGACTGATAAGCTCTTTGGCTATAGCAATGATAAGACTAAGAAAAGTTATAAGGGTCGTGTTTTGGTCAATGAAGTGTATTTTGGTACAACTTATACACAAGAGGAACAACATCGTATTCGTGTTGATAGATTTACTGGCGGCGTCATGAATGGTGCCTTGTTTACCGATCATCCTTTACGAAATACAAAAGGGGAAAAATTAACATTTCCTTTGCACATAAGAATTAAAGATTGTACTGATAGCGAAGCTGGCCTTGCAATGCTTCTTGTGAAGGATTTAATGACTGGTCAAGTTACAATGGGGGCTAATCGCACAATTGGTTGTGGCCGTATAAGAGGCAATTCTGTTACTATTCGCTATAATGATGAAAGTTATGTAATTGATGGCAGTGGTAAGGTTGTTACAGGTCAAGTTGAGACTTTAGAATCATTAGTTCAATCCTTACATCAGTATAAAGAAGACACAGTTCCAGCTAAGGAGGATGCTCATGAGTAAGCAATTAAATAGCCGTGAAGGCGTATATACAAAAACTAGTGGCACATGTGGCCTCACAGCTGAAGTAAATGTGTTATCCGTTGCAAAAGAGTTTATGAAACACGATGGCCTTGTGATTACTTGGTCAGTGCACGAAGTGAAATGGGGATATTACAAACAAGGTGCATTCCAATTCTCTGATGGCACTACTGATGTCGATGTAGCTTTCTTGCAAGATATGCGTATCTTTAATGATGTTGAAGAATTACGACTAACCGTGCAGCATGATGAAATAGTATATCGTTATATTAGTGACGAAACTGGTAAACCTATAAGCTATGTGGACTCTAGCTCTCGTCTTATTGGAGAAAATAATCCTGGATATGCCCAGCTTAAACGGGTAGAAGGTTTTACGTACTTAGTCGATACAGGGCGTAAGCTTTCACAAATCATTCCAGTATCCACATCAAAGCCATATTGCTATTTAACAACACGTAACTATATAGGTTATTTAGATAACTATCAAGCAAGCTATACCGATTATCGGTATGTCAAGATTGTAGATAAGGAGGTGTAGTATGGCAGGGAAAGCAAAGGATAAACGTGCTAAGAGTATGGCGTTTTTCGCTAAAAATAATCCTGGTATGGATGTAGAAAAAGTTGCAAAACAAGGTTACTCGGGAAATGGCAACCAATCTAATAGAGGTTATCAAAGCTATGGTGGTCATAAAGGACGAGAAAAATCTAATGAGCCCGTATCGGTACCATATAATTTTGTAAGTTTACCAAAACAGGTTATTCCTGCAGAGTTTTTTGAATTAGATTCTTATACTCCTGAAGAATTAAAAAAACGATATAAAGAGCATGTCATTCAAAATGGTAAAAACACAGGTTATATAGATATTGATATTTTGACGAAAACTCCATTATTTATTGGTGGCAATGTTATTAAGAAAAATGGGGAAGAATATCAAGAGTTCTTTGGTGGTAATGACAACCCTATCATCCCAGGTAGTAGTTTGAAAAGTATGATTAAACAGGTATTAAAAATTACTGCCTCTGGTGGATTCAGAGCCTATGATAGTAAATTAGGTACAGGGGATTTTGAGGACCGTCATTTATACTTTTAGAGGGCTAGGCAGTTCTGTTAAAAAAATTTCCGGGATTATTATAATGATACTATGGTTGAAAGTGATCCTGCTAAAAAAGAGTCTAGAACGAAGGCTCTTGCTGGTTTTATAGTGAAAACAACAGACCATAATTTTTATGTTGTAAATGCTGATTTTGATGTTCTTAAGTATAAGGAACATTCGAAATCAGGTGTTCAACCAAAAACAGCTAGTATCGATTGGCAAAATGGCTATGTAGATATTCATACTGGGTTTATGAATAATAAAAAAATCTTTTGTACGTATTCGTAAACCAGGAAATTTCTCGAATGGTAGAATACTTATACCAGAAGACGTTATCAATAGCTATACTTATGATATTAATAGAAAAACTATTGATTTATTAGAAATAGATAAAGATAATAAAGATGAAAATGCCAAATCTGTGAAACCTGGTAAGTCTGGGGATGAAGCAAAAAAATATACAAACTGTTCCGATATTAGTTATGTTGTTCCTTGTTTTTATAAGACAGATGGCAATGTAGTAGAACACTTTGGACATGGTCGTTTTTATCGTATTGCGTATCATTCAAATATTGAATCGCGTTTGCCAAAATCTATGAAATTACAAAATCATATTGTGGATTTAACAGATAGTATATTGGGATATGCTAGTAGTTGGGGAGGAAGGGTATCTTTTTCCGAGGCTCATTTGGCTAATAGACCTAAGTGGTGTGAATGTAGTAAACCACATCCATTGATGGGGCCTAAACCAACATCTTTCCAATTTTATTTAAAAACAGGATACAGAACATCCGAATTCGGCACATAATCATTGGGATACTTCTAATGCTTCTATTAGAGGGTATAAATTATACTGGCATCAACCTATAGCAAAAGCAAATTCTTGGAAAAATCCTTCTGTTAAAGAGGGGGATAAACTTTCAAAGTATATTCAACCTATTGATTCTGGTATGAAATTCCAAAGTAGAATCTATTTTAATAATCTTAGTGATATTGAACTAGGTGCATTATTACTGGCATTAAATCTTGATACCGAAGCTGGTGATAATAGAAGTATTTTATATAAACTCGGTATGGGGAAATCAATCGGCTTAGGTAGTATCGAGTTAAGTTCGTCTTTGCATATTGTAGAAAGCGATAAACGATACCAAAAATTTATTTGATAATAATACTTGGCAATTAGGCGTAACAGATAGTTCAAAAGATATATTTATCAAGGCATTTTTTTGAAATATAGAAATGATTCTCTTGGTGAAAAATCTATCAAGTTATAATCAAATGCTTGAAGAACTATTTACGATGATGGATTGGAATTTAGCCAATGGTGACAAGCGGATTAAAAAATGGGGCGAAGCAGTATCTATGATGTCTATAGATAATGATCCACATGGTCGTTTTAAAGATAGAACTAAGTTAGGTACACCAAGTGAATTTATCAAAGCTTGGAGTAAAAAATAATGCTTGCAACAATCACGTTCACTCTGAAATCTCAAAACTCAGGTTCTCTACCTGAATTTCCCGGCCGTTTCCTTCATGCTGCCGTCTTTTCTCTTATCAGTTCCGTTGATGAAGAGGCAGGTATTTATTGGCATGATATGTCTGGCATAAAGCCTTTCACAGTGGGGCTAGATTATCAGCAACGCCGTCGTAATCATGTGATTCAAAAAGGGGATATTCTCTTTCTAAGAATTAATGTATGGCATCGCGATTTGTGGTGTGTCTTAGAAGAAATTTCAGAATCTATGCGTGTACAAATCGGTCCTTTACAAGCAATGATTGTCGATGTTCACTATGGAGCACCTTTTGAGTTGCCACTATATGAAGGGAATACTCTCGATTTGATTCAATGGCGATTAGAATCTAAACCAGCACGCAAAATTGAGTTTGAATTCTTAATGCCTACCATGTTTAATGGTACGCATGGTGATATTACATTTCCCACAGCAGAGCTTATCTTTGCCTCCATTGTCGATAAATGGAATGCTGGTGATACAGAGGATGTATTGGATAAACCACGTATCAAAGAACTGTGTGAACGCGTTATATTGTCAGATTGGAAAGGTCAGACAAAACGAATTTACTTTTGGTCGTGATCGAGGGTACACCGGATTTGTTGGTGGCTTTACCTTTAATCTAGCTAAGTTAAGTACAGAGGAGAACCAACTCATCACCATTTTGGCACTCTTTGGTCAACATTGTGGTGTCGGTAGATTGTCTAGCCAAGGGCTTGGGCAAGTACGTGTACTACTAAAGAATAAATAGCGTATATAGATATATTAGAACTATAAAATGTTCATGATATATACCTCCAAATGAAAGAAGCCTTAGATCCATCTCGTGCAGATGTTTTTAAGGCTTCTTTTCTTCCTAGTTTTATTGATTACAATAATTTCTCTTTTGTGGATATAATGAGTCTACAAGTTAAGCCTGAAGGGTAGAAACAAAGAGTAGTCATGATTTTTTTCTCCTTTCAAATATAAATAGATTTTTCCTTTCGGAATGAATAATAAAAATTTTACCTCCTTTAAAGTCCCGCTGAGGCGGGCAATATAAATTCTTGTTCACCCTGCAGGCTTGGCGATTATTAATTTGTTTATATGTTGTTATATATGATTTTTATTGCGATTTTGATAGCCATCATTATAGCTATCATCAATAGTTTGAGGTTTTCTAATCTATAAAAAAACATTGAAAAATACCGATAAATCCAGTAAATACCTATGTTTTATGAGAAAAAGCCCTTTTGGAAAACCTCCCTCCATATTGACGTAATTTCAGAAAACCCTTATAATTACTGTATCCTTAGAAAAAAGGTTTTCCACCAGTATTTACCTAGGTTTCTAGACTCTCTAGAACCTAATGAGGCGAAAAATTACCGTTTACGATTTGAGGTTTTCCAAAACTACCTTTTGGAACCGCATAAATACTGGCTTTCCAGACCCTGCTGTTGCAACAGTACCTACCGCTTGCGGTATTGAAACGCGACCTACAGCTTTAGCTTTATCACCGCCGACGAAACGTTGCAACAGTACCTACCGCTTGCGGTATTGAAACTTGATGCAACGAGTTCTGAAACTCTTAGTGCTGGTTGCAACAGTACCTACCGCTTGCGGTATTGAAACAGACATAGACATTGTGAAGGAAGTGTTTTGTTTTACACAAGTTGCAACAGTACCTACCGCTTGCGGTATTGAAACTTAATGGTATCGATACTTGTAATCTTACCATTTTTAGTTGCAACAGTACCTACCGCTTGCGGTATTGAAACAGTATGAGCCTCAATTACATTAGAGCCGCGTGCACCTGGTTGCAACAGTACCTACCGCTTGCGGTATTGAAACTTAAAGTAAATGAATATATTGAGACAAAAAATAACCTACAAGTTGCAACAGTACCTACCGCTTGCGGTATTGAAACACCCGATGATAGTTCTAATCTAACCAACCCAAATCCATGTTGCAACAGTACCTACCGCTTGCGGTATTGAAACCTTTGCTATTAATGAAGAAGGAGAGATTCTAGACTTTAGAGGGTTGCAACAGTACCTACCGCTTGCGGTATTGAAACTCTTTCATATAACGTTTGACTTGGATGTAGTATCGACCGTTGCAACAGTACCTACCGCTTGCGGTATTGAAACGATTCAAAATATATAGCCTCTATTTCTTCTGAGTTATATTGTTGCAACAGTACCTACCGCTTGCGGTATTGAAACGTAAATATTAATAGCATATAGCCCTAGTTGTCGAGGGCGTTGCAACAGTACCTACCGCTTGCGGTATTGAAACACGGATGCATATTCTTTTTTACCGGAGAAAGTTTCTCCAGGTTGCAACAGTACCTACCGCTTGCGGTATTGAAACAGTACATGGACTGCACATCAAGATACAGATTTGATGTTCGTTGCAACAGTACCTACCGCTTGCGGTATTGAAACGGCATCCAAAGATGTAATATCTAATAAATATGCACAGTTGCAACAGTACCTACCGCTTGCGGTATTGAAACAAGTAAATATGGTCAATATAACCCCTTGCACTCGTTGCGTTGCAACAGTACCTACCGCTTGCGGTATTGAAACCTACCAGTACTACCGAAGCTCTTCTTCAAGTTACGAAGGTTGCAACAGTACCTACCGCTTGCGGTATTGAAACGTTCTTGAGATTTAAATGCCGAAAAGCAATTATAATATTTAGTTGCAACAGTACCTACCGCTTGCGGTATTGAAACAGTTCTTGAATTAATGTCATAGCCTTATCCAAAGTCTCAGAGTTGCAACAGTACCTACCGCTTGCGGTATTGAAACATGATAGAATATGTTCTAATCGCAACTGCGTCAGACGTAAGTTGCAACAGTACCTACCGCTTGCGGTATTGAAACGGCAACAGATCAGCAAACTCTTTCATCCCGGATAACTCTGTTGCAACAGTACCTACCGCTTGCGGTATTGAAACGTTACCACAACTGCATCGCATTGATTTCGCCATTATGGTTGCAACAGCACTTACCGTTTACGGTATTGAAACAATATCACGCTCTCGCATATAATCTCTTTTTTGTTTCATGTTGCAACAGCACTTATCGTTTACGGTATTGAAACTCACGTTCATTGGGATGATATATATTTATATTTATGTATGTTGCAACAGTACTTACCGTTTACGGTGTATGACGAAAAATTCAATAATCAGATGGGAATATCCCACAAACACAAAAAAACTCTACCCTAGATCTCCTAAGGTAGAGTTTTCATCTATAAATCTCTATAATACGATGCTTATTGTATCGTATATTTGTTTGGTATATAATTAGCATAAGATAGTTAGGCGAGGTTGGGCCTCTCTTCGTTATTGAAGGGAGGGGTAAGCCTATGAGTGAATATGAAATCATTATGCTCCTATTACAGGTGATGACCGTGGTTATCGCCTTTGGAGCATTAATAGCGCTTATTTGTCTAGGAAAAGACAAATAGCCCTTCGTTATCTTTGATAATTTGATAACTGAAAGGCCATTTCTACATGTATATGTAATTTAGAGATGAGCCTGACGTGTCTACTCGTCTGACTATCTTCTTATATTATAACGACGGTTTCATTCATCGTCAAATATAGATGATTACAGTCGTTGTTGCTGGGATATTAATAGAGTTTTTTGTCTAGAAAAAGAAAAATAGCCTTTCATTATCTGAAAAATCAATAACAGAAAGACCATTTCCTAATATTTTATAGATTTAGAGATGAGCCTGACGTATCCACTCGTCTGGTTATCCTCTTATAGTATAACGACGGTTTAGTTCATCGTCAAATACAGATGAATCAGCCCTGTTTTCGTATAATGAGTATATTCTGCTATTAAGTATGCAGGACATACATTCTGAGCTGTTTTAAAAACGGCTCTTTTTGTTCCTAGTTTTTTTGATTATCTCCCTATAGGGAATCTCCGTATAATAAACTCACAAGTTAAGCACATTGGTTTTTTTATACACGGAGGTCCTTTATGGAACAATTTACTATTCAGAAAAAAATGATTTTTTTATCCCATGATTGCACCGGTTACTTTTTACTTATATTATGTAGGGTACGCGTGATTAGGCAATCCGGATTATTTTTAATAGCTGATATTTATACAAAAAAACATTACCATCTTGCTGTCACAGACTAACTGGCACAAATAGATTACAATAATAGATGATAGAGTTTTGTTATATAGGAGGTATTATGCGTCACATTACGATTAGCACAACGGGCATATTTAATGCTATCCGTCCGTCCTTGTTCCCGCCGATAGAGGGCAAGGAAACGACGACGTTTTTTTGCTCGGATTAGATTTTTCATGCGGGCGAGATCAGTCCATTTTTATGATGAGGAGCAAGACGATGTAGTTGCCAATGGTCCTTATATTGAGCTAGAGCGGCAGCGGGTTCGCGCGTTCGTTAAGGCCGTATGTGAGGAGATGGGCAAGCCCTTTGAGGAGTGTCGCAGTGCGTTCTTGTTTTCCTTGCCAGAATTTATCCGTTATGGTACGTATAACGGGCAGCCTCTATTAGAAAAGCCTCGTACAGGTGAGTATGAGGTGTATGTATTGTATAAAAAGCCATAGAGGTCGCAAGTTATTATTTCAAAAAGGGCCGTCCACCTAAGGATGAAGTGCAATATGTATTCGACAATATGCTACGTCATTTCATAACGACCTTGTTTTCCGATGAGGGTACGTATGGTTATTTAGCAGACGTTGTGCATATAGAAACGCCTATATCCCTTGGCGTGTTGCAACAGTCCTTAGAGGGCATAAAGGCTGCGGACGAGGATATATTCAGTGAAGGTGTTGATGCCTTTTCGGTTCCGAATCACTACGTAATGACCGAGCCTACACAGGTTCATTCTGAATTTTTTTACTCCTTGCCGATGCGCTTGGTGCCTATATGGTGCAAGCTATGGACGGAGAAACGGAATCGGAAGCGCTCAAGACCTTGTCGAGGGATAGATTGTTACAAAATATTTGTGAGTCCATGTATAAAATGTACATGGGGCCTTCTGAAGAGGCAGCTATTGGCGTCTATGATGAGTGTGAACGCTGGCTGAATCCATTGATTCGTCAATGTTGGAATATCCAATATACGATGGTCCGTCGTACCTTAAATCAGGTGCCTACTTATGATGATGGCGTGCTCGGTTTTGTGAAAGAACAGCAGGTATTTCCTCTTGTGGCACACATAATTCGGGAACTTTCAACAGAGAATCTAGGCGTCGAATTGCATCCGAAGGTGCATCAGTATAAGCAGTATTTAGATGTTCTCGTTCCCTATGTAGACCGCGTGGAGGAATTGTATCGCAAGCGGTATGTCGGGGTGGGTGACGAGCTCTTGTCTGTATTGGATGAATCCAAGCCGTTTGGTATGACTAGTCATTTTGGTATGGATAGTTCGTTTAGCCTAGATGATTCAGCTGACCTAGATGATCCATTTGGATTTAATGACCCCTTTGGCATGAACGATACTGACGACATGCCACCGGTAGATGTGGACTTATGTTGCCACATATTTTGTGCGCTTGATGCGTGTCAGCGTGCCATTCGAGGCGAGCGCATGTACCATAATATGATTCCTATCGTGAATTTCCTAGACGATGTGGTTGCTCATGCGGATATTCCATCACCGGATTCGTGGCAGTACGAGTATATGTTGAAAGTAGGTCGTCTATCCAAGTGGTATCGGGCGTTGGCCTATGCATTCATAGGGCGTAGTGAGGCTGAAAGTCTCTTAAAAGAGTTGATTCAGGCCCAAGAGAAAGATCCGCTCGAGTATGAAAGTTATTCGGATGCATTCATTAATAACTTGGCAAATCCGTCGAGTGCCTTTGACCTTGATTATTTACAACTTGCGTTGTTGCATTTTTATGTAGAAACGGATAATCGTTTAGGCTACGAGCGCTATATTGAAACCGTGTATCCACCGCTCTTCTCCATGCGTTTTGACTGGATTAGTCAGATGCATGTTATGTTAAATGAGAATGGCTATGAGGCAGAAGATGAGTATACAGAGGGTAATCACTATTGGAACTATACGAATGCGGTGTTCTTGCTGTGGCTCAAGGCCGTATGGCACTTTCACCTAGACCACATGGACCAAGCGTGCTGGGACGAACTCGGCATCTTGTGGGATGCAACCTATGACAATCCAAACTATGCGCGCCATACGCAGGACCATTACGCGTACCTTGAATGCGTCAAATACATGGTGAAGTTGGCCGTTCATTTTGGCGACACCCGTCGGGCCGAGATGTATAAGCGGAATCTACAAACCCTCATCGATGAGGAGTATCGATTTGGCTGGGCCGGCACGGTACTAGGCTATCCATGGAATGCGTCGGATTATAGCATTATGGCTCAGATTAATGAAAGCCTAGGCAAACTAGACCTCGCGAAGGAACAATACGATAAAGCCTACGCCTTGGTGAGCTTTGCCCAAGACAAATGGCGCTACTTTGAAGGCAAACATGGCAACATCTGGGACTTGCCAATCGCCGTAGACCCAGAGGCGACACAACCTACATTAACCGAGTGGTTAACCAACTATACACCGAAATTCTCTACCATTGACGAGTATAAGAAGGCATTGGTATCTTGGATGAGTTATGTATTCCATTAAATAATATTGTTTGAATAGTATATATGCATGAAAATAGCCAGTATCTTTGAAGAGAGGTACTGGCTATATCTATGGATTATATAAATTGACTATTGCATTGAAATTTGTGTTGTGTTAAAACAGTTTTAAACATGTTGTGTAGAAAGGCGATACATATGAAACAGTATTTAAAACAATTTGCTACATCAAGATGGTTTGATTTAATCGGCGTGGCACTCGTAGTTGGCATTGCAATCTCTGCAGGGTATCTTAATTCTCGACTTGAGAAATTTGTAGATTGGGGACCATGGACTGCGTTAGTTCCATTTGGCCTTATTTCTGTTATCAATGTTGGTATTTCTATGTTGTCTACACGATTTACTGGCCAATTGAACAAATGGGGTAACTATCTTGGCATTGTTAATACTGTGTTATCAGGTGTAATTGATTTCATTCTTGGTAATAAAGCCGCGATTATTACATATCCTGTTACCTTTATTATTTATACATTTGCTATAAAAAAATGGAAAACATCGCATGATGGGATTCCTAATACGATGAGTCCATCACAAAAACGATGGGTAGGATCTATGATTACTGTGATGGCTTTTATTTTTTCTATCATAGCTAACTTTATAGGGTTTAGCGGTCATATTAATTTCTTATCGATTCTTACAACAATTGTATTTGCCTTATCTCTCATCGCTAATCTATTTAACGCTCTAAAATTAAATACGCAATGGCCATTTTGGATGGTCTATAATATTGTTCAGCTTCTAAAAGCTTTCACTCAAGGAAATTTTGCCAATGTTGGTAAATATGTATTTTATATTCTTAATGCCATTGGTGCATTGCTAGTTTGGAATGATAAAGAAGCGAAATAACCATTTTGCTTGTATTATTTCTCCTCAAGATGTGGTACAACAATTAGAAAATGGATTTAACCATGGAAATTTAGATGCAGGGCACTAACTGATGATATAACTATAATCTATATGTTTAAGAGGTGAGTCTATTGAAATATATGCTTGTAAAATTCTTATTGAGTTCTATTCTTATCATTGGTTGTATGGGACAAACTGCGTTTGCCAAAACTGATGATGCAGGTGTTTTAGCCGGATTAGAATCTAATTCGGATATGTACTCTTATTTGAATCATTACCATTATTCTTTATGGCTAGCAGATCATCGTTATTCTAGTCATGATATGTACATCTCTGCGGACCAATCAGTTATTATTTCATTATGGGATTATAGCACACCACCAAGTATGATATATATTACAAAATCAGGATATGCTACCAATAAAGGGGCCATGGTAGGTATGACGCGTAGTGAAGTGGAATCTCTTTATGGACCGCTTCTTGAGGATACTGAATGGGGCCGTCCGGCAGAGCCATATGGCGACATCTACCATGGTTATGATACATATACAGGGTACTATGTGGGCGAATACGTAGGTTATCACAATGAAGGCTTATCTTTTTGTGTTCAATAAGTATACAAATCGAGTCGTATTGATTCGGTACCAACGTGATCGACATGGAAATAGTAATGTATTGAGTGATGTAAAAGAATATAACTTACTACCTTATTTACTATAGTGAATAGTATAATGTAGATATGAAAAGAAACCTCTACCTAGAATTTTTAGGTAGAGGTTTATCTATAAATCGGTATAATACGATGCTTATTGTTTCGTATGTTTGTTTGCTATATAATAAGCCTAAGATAGTTAGACGAGGTTGGGCCTCTCTTCGTTATTGAAGGGAGGGGTAAGCCTATGAGTGATTATGAAATCATTATGCTTCTATTACAGGTGATGACTGTTGTTATCGCTTTTGGAGCACTGATAGCGCTTATTTGCCTTACAAAAAGTAAATAGCCCTCCGTTACCGCTTGGTAGCTAGATAAACGAAAAGGCCATTTCCTAAGTAAATTAATTTTCGAGATGAGCCTGACGTTACGACTCGTCTAGCTATCTTCTTATATTATAATAAGGTTATGATATATCGTCAAATTAAGATGAATGAGCGAGTGAGGTATAGTGTTTCTAACTATAATCTCTAAGAGGAGTGTTTTATGTTAAAACGTATTTTTATAATGTTAGCAGTAGCGCTAGCTTTCACCATACCTAGCCAAGCTATATCGATACAGGAACTCAAGTCGTCACCACAGTTTAAGGTGATATATGAGGTAACGCCTGATGGTCCTAATGCGGATGAGCATACTACGTGGTATTTAGATACGCGTTCCATAGAGGTATTAGCGTATGCACCACCTATGTATAAAATTAAAGCTACGGTATACAATGCGTACCAATCACCGCGGAAACATGTTATTTATAGTGATTCCTGGATTGTATCCTATGACACTCGTTTGTCGCTGGCAAGTCAGGTATATCATGCAAAACAAGCCGGTGCTTCGTTGACGACGGTTATTGATGCGGCACAAACGAAAACAGGCATGGTGGGAACTGAGGAACCATTAGGCGTATTCTCTTTTGATGGTCAGTCGTTGCCGATTCAGGTGAAAGCCTCTACGCGTGCTATTTGCGCATGGCTCCGAATACGACGCGTTATGATATAGCGGATACTTTATTCTATGAAGCGTATCGGATGCATTTTGAAGATGTGGTGGTGAAATGAGGCGGATGATGAAAGTATTATATATAACAATGGCATTGGTACTGTCTTGTGTGGTGCCAACATATAGCATGTCTATGCAGGAATTACAAAATATTAGCCACTATGAAATGCTTCATGGATTTGGTGAAAGCGGCAATGGTGATGGCACCTATATAGATAAGGATTCCATCAAGGCCTCTAACGGGCCGAATGGAACAAAGCAAATTACCATCACACAGTATGTGCTCATGCCTGCTGGTGACACGATTCAGGAAAAGCAGGTTCTTTACACCTTTGATACAAAGCAGTCCTTTGCCAATTTAATTAAGAAATTGGATGCCCATCAATTAGCATCGTATAAAGATCTATGGTTGTCTAAACAAAAGAATTCAGGAATTTCATCTACTATTATTGATTTTAAAGTGTTCCATGTAGATGGAAACCGATATGATGCACAAAGCGAAGCGAGAGATAGACGGATGGCAACGGCCCCTGTAGACTTTGGCTTTGCAGGATATCTTTTGGCTAACCGCTTGTATGAACGTGTGTACGGTATGCAATTTGATGATGTAGTTGTGAAATAGGGGGCGCTTCTAGAGGATACTGAATGGGGACGACCAGCAGAACCATATGGAGATATCTATCATGGATATGATACATATACAGGGTACTATGTGGGTGAATACGTAGGGTATCACAACGAAGGTTTATCTTTTGTATTCAATAAATATACGAATCAAGTCGTATTGATTCGGTACCAACGTGATCGACATGGAAATAGTAATGTGCTAAGTGATGTAAAAGAATATAACTTATTACCTTATTTATTATAGTGAGTAGAATGAAAGAAACAAATGAATAAAGGATGAAAATACATCGTTGACGTAAAAATAAGTAGTGCTTATAATGAAATTATATTGGGGAATATGAGATTTCTTTCAATATTTATCTATATTCATAAGTATGTATGAATGAGGATCTATAAGGGTTATTTGTGTGTGTTGGATCCTGTAGGTTAGAGGGAGCGTTATCATGAATAAGAGATTATTAGTGTTAACGGGAATTTTGTCTGTTTTGAGTGTGAATGTTATGGGCGCACCAGTGAATGTTGGTACTGATACGATTACTATCGGCAGTATGTCATCAAATAATCGCTTTGATGGTACCACTATTTCTTCAAAGCAGTTTTGGATTAATGATGAGTTTCCAGATGGTAGTAATGAACGTGTCATTATTAAACCGGGCACGTTATCTATGTCGAATCACAATACTAGTATGGATTTTGATGACAATGGATTGAACATTGTTGATGTGGGGGCCGTAAGCTCTATTGTGCCAGGGACGGATCCAAGTACTGTGAAAGTGCATGCTACACAAGTTAAACCGACGGGTATAACTATTAGTGATGGTCGACCAGATGGCATTAATCTGACGTATGATGCGGAAGCGGGTATTCATGCAGGGGATATGAAAATTGAAAATGTAGACGATGGTCAAGCAGATACAGATGCTGTTAACGTTCGTCAATTGCGCGCAGCTACTGCGAATGTTAATGTTAGCAATATTATGGGGAACGTAGGCAGCCAAATTAACAAAGCTGGTGCTGTGTCAGCTGCTTTATCTGGCTTGCATTACTTGGACTACAATCCAAATGATAAATGGTCCTTTGCGACTAGCGTAGGCCATTATAAAAATGCAACGGCTGGTGCTATCGGTACGTCTTATCAACCGAATGAAAATACGATGGTTCATCTTGGCGTTGCTTTAGGTAGTGAAAGTACCTTCAATCTTGGTGCATCTTTCAAATTAGGATACCAAGATCCTAGCTTAAAAATGAGCCGCTTTGAAATGGCACAGCAAATTAAGGACTTACAAGCTGATAATGCGGATTTACGTGCTGAACTTCAAGAAATTAAATTGGCACTGCAAAAAATAAGATAGTATATATTTTATAAATTATAGGCACAGCCTTATTTGCATAGTATACTTATGCTAATAGGGTTGTGCTTATTTATGTTGAGAGAGGTTTTTATGATTCGACGTATTTTAATGCTAGCTTTTGTGTTGCTAGTTTACCATGCCGACAGAGGCAATTACATTACAAGAGTTACAGACATCGCCGCAGTTTAAATTGGTTCATCACCATGAGTTTAGTAACCCTGTTGGAAAAGAGGGCATCTACGTTTACCTAAATACTTATTCTGTAGAGCCTTTGCACTATGCACCGCCGCAGTACACATTGCGTGGAATCTATTATATAGCTACGGTTGCATCCTATGGGGGTGGGATTCAAGAGAAACAGCTTACTGTAGAGTATGATACGAATTACTCATTGGCTACGTTGATTCGTTCGTCTCGCACGATGAATCCAAGTCCGTCTATGATTGCATTGATTCAAGCTAGTGAAAGCAATTCTGGCTTATATATGTCTGATATTGATGTGGCGAGATATGAATCAGATGGAACCGTGAAATGGACAAAGTACTCAGAGGATACACGTAAGTTCCCAGTGAATCGTAATCATCGAATCCTGTATGATTTAGCAGATACTATGTTTATGGTTACGTATCAGCAACACTTTGATGATATTGTGGTACAGTGAGGTGGATGATGAAACGAATATATTTACGTTTTCTATGGTTATTAGTCTGCCTCGTATTACCGTTGCAAGGTCAAGCCATATCACAGTCTGAATTATTAGATACGGCACGATTCCAACATATCGACTCTACTGTTGATTCTGGCCGCGGCGATGGAAAATACCTGGATCTTGAGTCTATTAGAACTATTGCAGATTCTAACGGGCACCGACGCATTGAGGCCACTCTGTATGTATTAATGCCAGCATCCAATCTCATTCAAAGGTATTCAGGTTCAATACGATTACCAACTTAATCAGTCGTTGCGCCATCTGATTAATGCGCATGAAAAAGGGCTTAAACAAGGCACTCATGTACCATATATTTCGATTTGGCGTGCTAAGGATGAGAATTCTGGGATTACTGGTATGGTGAAAGCCACAGGTGCTTTCACCAATGATGGTAGCGTTCGCGCCTCACTTCAGCAAGCAAATATAGAGGCCATGATGTTACCGGTTGCATTGGGTTTGGAAGGATATACATTGCCTAATTTGATCTACCAGAAGGCATATGGATTAGCTTATGACGATGAACCATAAAATAGTTAGCAATAGAATTTAAATCATACATTTTTTTGAATAAAATGGAATTTAATTTCCTAAATAGTAGGGTTTTATTGTAAAATTGAAAGTAAGTTACATACTATTGTGTCCGCATGAGAGGAGACCCTTATGTCTAAAAAGAAGATTATTATTGCCGTACTTGTAGCCATTGTGGCCGTTGCTCTAGGTTGGTATTTCTTGTACTTTACAAAAACACCAGTCTATTCCTTGAACCTTGCTCGTGAAGCCGTAGAAAAACACGATGTGAATGCTTTCAAAAAACATGTCGATGTAGATTCTATCATCGGTTCAGGCTATGATGATGTTGTGGCTATGCAACTGGAAGATCCAGAAATTAAAGATAACCCACTTAAAGGCCTTGCTGAGGTGATGTTCCAAGGTTTGAAACCTAAGATTGTGCCTATTTTTGAGTAATGAAATTTACAGTGCCATTGCAAAGCAACCTGAAAGTTCAGACCAAAATGCTCGTGAAAAAAACAAGCAGCTGATGAAATGAAAGAAAAAACTGGTATTAAAGATCTTGAGTTCAAAAGCATTGGTTCTGCTACCGTTGATGGCAATAGTGCCGTTGTACTTGTTACATTTAATTCCAAAGAGCTTAACCAAGACGTAACATTTAACCTTGCTATGAAAAAACTTGATGATGGCACATGGCAAGCCATTAAAAATCAACAACTTTAAAGAATTTCTTGCTCTTGTAGAACAACATGAAAAACAAGGCAAGAAAAAATAGAGACCTCAAAAATTCTAAATAGTTGTATAATAACAGAATAGAATACACTACACATACAAACAGCCAGTACTGCGATTGCGGTACTGGCTGTTTGTGTATCTTAAGATAGCAGATTAGTTGTATTTACTTTTCTAGTTAGCGATTCTCTGGAAACACAACATGTTGCTGTAGTTTAAATTCCGGATTATTCGTAGAATCAAAGAACTCAATCATATTCCGTAATTTTTGAACTTCATCAGCACTTAAAAAATTCGGATAAAAGATGGTATAGATAAAACCATAGGTGCCATCATAGGATTCAAAGTTTAGGATTTGAATATCACTATATGGTTCATAACTATGTATGGATAGGCCAGGTATATTATTATTCCATACAACAGCGTAATTAATATACTCTGGTGTTGGGTGGTACCGGTATATATTCCAGAATGAATGTAAATTCCTACTGAAATTGTAATGCCCATCAATGATAAGATTACGAGTATACGGATTATTAGTAAGATTGATAGTAGAAACAAAAAAGGTTATGGATCCTTTTTTGTAATATCTAATATCTTGATAATCTTCTTTACTTTCACCTTCGAATAGGGCATCTTTAGGTACGCGATATTGTATGCCATTTAGATTTTCTATGCGTGAATATTGATTCAACTCATTGAGATTTTTCACCGATGGAAGCACGTAATTGGCGAGTAGATTGTCAGTAGGCACCTTATTCAACACCGGTTTATTGTCAAAATAGGCGATACCTGCGTGATATAAAGGGTAACGTATGGCAAAGCCCATATATTTAAAGTTGATGGTATCGACGGTCATCGTCGTTTTTTGACCGTTTTTGAGGTAAGGCATTTTCATGCTGTCCCAAGTACTATAGGTAACAGTAGGGTATGAAAATACAGTTGCCTTTATATCAGAAATATGCTTTTCTGGACTCTTCTTTGCTTTATCTTGTAAGAACTTACGAACGTCCTTGTCTGTTAGTTTTTCATAGGCAATTTTAGTGTTGCGCCAATCCTGATCTTTGTAATCTGCATAGTCGATTTCTAGATTAAGATTGCCATTATCGGTTATAATGCGATAATCCTCTATGGTGCGATCTGGATTTTTATACCGGCCAATATTATATTCGCTTTTTATGCCTGCTACGGGGAATGAAAGCCGGATTTGGCTGTATCGATTGTGAACGGAAATAACCGTATTGTGATAATGCTCGCCACGATATATGGAGGCCTCTTTGGCATAGGCTAGTTCGTTTCTACTAATACCGTTGGCTTTATCGGTGCTCTTTAACGTTTCTACATAATTGGCCACATCCTGTTCAATAGCTGGGGTTGTGGCCTGATAATTTATATACGCATTCTTTGGAATTTTCGCATCCGCACCAGGAATGTTGACGTCGATGGCCTTTACTGGCGACAACATAGTGCTCATGATGAAAGCACCTACTAATAGTGGTAGTTTTTGCATATTAACCTCTCCTGCTTATATCATCTCTTTTATAGGAGCTATAACAATACTTAGATTCTCTTTATTAAGTATAATTATATAACTTTCTTATATGTTAAGCAGTAATGAGTTTGCATGCCTTTATGCACTAAATTTTACACATCTACTCATTTATACTAAAGGTGTAAACAGCGTTAGCTTTCATCAAGATTAGTAAGGTAAAAGGGGGATGTCCTATGAATCAAGGTTTAGTGCACCAAATTAATGATATCGTTAGACCCTATCGAAAGCGCGGATGGGTCTGCTCATTGTGATTAGTGATCCTGTTGGCCAACGTGGTCCGACGCCGCCTTTGACATGGCATTATATGATTGGTAGGAATTGGTACAAGCACATGATTCATGGCACGGCGTCCGTGAATGGTGTACATGGACAGCAGCCGGTAGAGATGACCTTATTTGCATGGCCTGAGGATCGGATTGTGGATTGGCATAGCGTAGGCGGTTGGTATACGCAACAGTATGGGTATCCTTGCGTGCTCTGCGTGTCTCCTACGGGGCATACCAAGATGCTTCGTTATGATCATGGCAAGATGCGGTATGGCGATGACTTAGGGGACTGGGATCCTCATCAGATTGAGACCTATGGTAGCACTGTTTTAGGTGAAAGCTACGCTTGTACGGGCATTGACGCTGATTATCGGCGTATGCAATTCCCTGAGTTTAATCGTCAAGATGGCATTCATTTTGGTGCTTTATCTGATTATATTGGCAGTGAATATATTTTACTATTCCCCAAAAGGCGTATTAGTTTAGTACGTAGAGGAATATGGCGCCATTCGATTGAAGACCTAGCAAATATATGTAATGTACCCTTTGATATAGTGGAACAAACCTATCTCGATACGCCTGATGATCCAACGGAATATAGGGAGACTTTTTATGCTCTGTATGTGCGAAAATCTAGGTTACAAGAAGTATTTAGCGTTTTTAAACGAATTCTTATGACCAGAGCAATTCCTTGGATGCTTTGCATCACACCAAGAGGGTATATGTATCATATTTCTCCATGTACAAATAGTGATACAGGGCTAACAACCAGCACCTTACCTAACATTGCATATGACCCACATGCCGATGAATTTTTGGCCCTTCTCGCTAAAGATAGATGGAAATTGTGTGGTAATTATGGACTGTTTTCACTTGATACATACAAATCATTTATGGAAATACAAGATTGCTACATCAAAACGATTTTGCCGGATCCAGAATTTACCTATTGCGCTCCGTCAGTCATGACCGTCATAGCAGGGCACAATATCATTCAGAACTTACTGAAAACACCATGTGTATGGGCATAAAAATAGCATATATATCGTCAAATACGAATAAACCATAAAACAATAGGCACAATGCTTCTCAGCATAGTATACTGATGCTGAGAAGTGTTGTGCTTATTTTATGTTGAGAGAAGAGGGTGTAATATGATGTGGCGTAGCTTATTTATGATGGCGATAGCATTGGCTTTCACTATGGATGTTAATGCCGTAGAGATTGAGGTGCCGGCCGGACAACCTCCTGTACCTGGTGCAGACAGGAAAATTCCTGCAAATGCCTATGAAAATTATTCACATATCAATGAGACGGCTGTTAAGGAGGTAGACGCATATGTGGCGTATGTTAAGTCTCATCCGAGAGCCTCAGATTCATTGATAGCAAAAATTAATCAAGAGAAACCTGGATATGATAAAGCCGTTAGATTAGCAGAGTTTTCACAATCTACTGTTGTTTTGGTGCATGACAAAGCTAATGCGATTCGTTTCTCTGTGCCTGATGTAAGTATTCGAGGTGATGTAATTACGTCGAATACAGAAAAAAAGGACCATTATATGCTGTTCGGAGTCTTACTGGATTTTTTTGCTTGTAGGTCCTCCTCATAGTAAGCAAATAAAGGGTTATGAGCATGGAAAGTATATATATGACAATTTAAAAACAGACCTCTTGGAAATTCGTGTCGGATGCTAAAGAACATGTGATGTATACTGAATTCACTCCGTCTAATTCCAACCATACGTATGGCATTACATATGGTCGTTCTGTGACGAAGAATGATCCGTTTCAAAAATCGACCTGCTGAAGTAGTTATGAGTAATTATATTATTCCGTCTATTGAATCGCTAGTGGGATTGGATTCTTATTCTAAGGCTGAAAGCTGGGGTAATTTTACGTATCGTATTCCCAAAACCGCTAAATTGATTAGTCAAACTATAGAAGAAGGTCGGTATGAGGTGCGAACCTATGAAGATAAGGGAATCACGATTCGTGTTATACGTCATGTATTTAAGAAAGATAATATAGATCGTTCTAGCGCCAGACCTCAAATACTGTGGTTTTTGGATAAATATGGCGACCTTGATATGCCTACACAATATGCTACTGTATGGAATAATGGCTTGCCAGGATTCTTGATTGATCGTCAAATAACCAAAGGTAACTCGTACTTGAGACACTATATAAAAGATTCAGTATATGGTTATAGTTATCGAATTCTTTATGATGAAAGTATGTCCTTATATAATCATAAACAGTTGAGAGATATGATTGAATATGTAGACTTTGATAATACAAGAACACTTCAAAAGGAACCGCAATGGAGAGTAGACGAGACCTATAAGAAGCAGTTAGAAGCAAATTCGGTTTATATTCCTTCGTATATGAAGAAAATAGCACTTTATAATCAATAAGATTATATTAATTTATAGTTTTGAGAGACTAGGAGAGAATGATGAGAACAAAATTTATAGTATTTAGTTTGGGTATTGCTGTATTACTGGCTGGCAATATGAGTTCTGTTGCTGATGCCAGTTGGTTGAGATAAAAGCCATGGATCGTTTAGAAACAAGTAATGCTAAACTTTCATCAAGTTGGCCAAAAGGCAGACCAATATCGTCATTATAGACCTGGTCAGGGTCATAGGGGCCCTATTTGCCTGCTGAAGATATGAAAATTGCAGGTGTGTCCCTTGGTGCATCTTTTGATGCAGTAAAGGCCAGTCTTGGTCAGCCGACTAGTGAAAAAAGTGATGAGCTTACCTATGGAGGCATTAAGTTCGGACATTCCTTGATGCAAGATAGCAGACCTATCGTATGGTATATAACCGTAAGCAATCGCGATGCTGTAACTACTCGAGGCATTGCCGTTGGCGACACCTTGAAAAAGGTTATGGATGTCTATGGACGCCCTGATTTTATCGACTTTAATAACCGGTGGTTCTATGGATATCTTAGATATAATAGCGATAACATTCGCGGTATATTCTTTGAACATAATGGTAGCAAGGTGACGAAGATTATCATAAGCGATAATTGAGTGATTTTTTATAAGAGGTGGTGACTATTAGTGTCATAGGCAGGTGTTGAAATTATCCGTGTAGAAAATCTTTATAGAATAAATCATCGTAGTTTAGTTTTATATTTTTACCTGTAAAATATGCAGTGATATTGAATTATACCTGTATAACAGGGTATAATAAAGGAGAAATATTCTATGATTATTAGTTTCAAGGATAAGGACACGGAAAAAATTTATCATCAATTATTTACTAAACGATTTTCTCTTTCTATTCAACGTTTAGCATTGAGAAAATTGATTTTGTTAGATAATGCTGCCTCGATTAATGATTTACGATGGCCTCCTGGTAATAGATTAGAATTGTTAAAAGGTGACAGAATAGAGCAATATAGTCTTAGGATAAATAATCAGTATAGGATTTGCTTTCAAGTAAAAGATATAAATTGTTTTTATAATGTTGAAATTGTGGATTACCATTAAAGAGGTTATACTTATGAAAAATTATATTTCTACTCCAACAATTAGTGAGATGTTAAAAGAAGAATTTATGGAACCACTTGGCTTGACGGCGTATCGACTAGCAAAAGACATTAAAGTACCTGTGTCTAGAATTCAAGAAATTTTACATGATAAACGGAGAATTACTGCTGATACGGATTTACGGCTTTGTAAATATTTTGGTATGTCTAATGGTTTTTTCTTGAGAGTTCAAATGGATCTTGATTTACGTGAGGCTCAAACAAATAGTCGTTTACTTGAAGCGTTACAGTCAATACAACGGTGTACAGCTATTCCTGTAGACGATATGTAAGTAGGCGATATAAAACAATAAATTGAAATTAATCGATATATCTGCTACACTATACATATGAATAATGATTCTTAGTGTTATATGTAGATAAAGGAGTTCCTATGTTATTTGTAGAATATCCAAAATGCACAACATGCAAAAAAGCAAAGAAGTTTTTAGATGATCATCATATTGAGTACACGGATCGTGATATTAAATCTGAAAACCCTACAGCTGAGGGAAATCGCTGCATGGTATCCTCAATCTGGTAAGGATTTGAAAGCATTCTTTAATACGTCTGGCTTGATTTATCGTGAACAACAATTAAAGGATAAGTTGCCAGGTCTTAGTGAAGAGGAAAAACTTGCTTTGTTGGCATCCAACGGTATGCTCGTAAAGCGTCCAATTTTGGTATTAGAAGATAAGGTCTTGGTAGGCTTTAAAGAAAAAGAGTGGATGGAAGCACTAAATTTGTAATTAGCTGAATGGCAATGTAACCCATATTCTGAATACTACTATAAACGGCTGTAATAGCATGCACAGTAAATGCATGTTGTTACAGCCATTTTTTGACAGCATATACATTTTTTCGGTATACTAATAGATATTTCATTAACTTTTCATTAATGAACCATGAACGTTAACTATGAGAGAGTGTATATGCGATTTTTAGTGTGTGTGTTGTGTGGATTGCTGCTGGCTCCCACTGTGTGGGCCAGTGATGTGGCGTCTGCTACGAAAAATGGACAAGTGAATACTGAGGAATTCCACATCTCGCCGGCTTATTTGCCGGATCATCAGATTGGTGAAAGTGGCCCTTTGGTGATGGATACAACAGAGCGTAAACGACGCGGTACTCTAGTGTTGATGCGGTGAATTCTGCTATCAATGCGGTAGCTGTGTCCAATATTAATCATGATATGCATACCAATGGTAAGGCGTGGATGAAACGAACCACCGTGGCGCTAAGCTTTCAGAAGGATTGGAAGCCCCTCTATAGTGCAGAAACAGTACAACCTATAGGCCATTATGACAACCAATCCCGCCAAGTTTGGTTTACCCAAGGCTCTGTGGCACGCGCTGCGGACATTGGCACGACCCTTAACAGCGGTTTTGGCTATCGCCGCATCAGCAGTGATGACCATCATTTGCATGGCGCGAACCTGTTTTATGATCGCCGTTTCAAGGGCCAACATAGACGCATGAGTGCCGGTCTTGAGTATCTTTCTGGTGAAAAGCGAGTTCCGTTTCAACTATTATCGTGGTATGAGTGATGAACATATGGTCAATGGTGCATTGGAACGTATTACCGATGGCTATACCGTGTCCTATGGAAAAACCTTTAAAAATGCGCGCTGGGCTCGCATCTATGGAGAAGCCTATCATTGGACTCTGGACCGTAGCGCTGATAAAAACGGGTTGCGACTTGGCACTGAACTGCAACTAACACCGCGCGTGTCCATTGATATGGGATTCAATAAACCAGAACACTCTTCCGGTAGTGCCTATGGCAAAATCATGTTCCGCCTTGCTGGTGCCGATATGGCTTGGTACGGTGGAAAACACAAACTCGATACAGAATCTACAGTGCGATCTAAAATGCTTGAAACAGTGAGAAGAGATAATACGATTGTTGTAGAATAATAGAATGGGGCTGTAATTAACAGCCTCATTTTTAGACTCATCGGAAAATATCCGCGAATGTTATTAAAAAAGATATAAGTGCGTAGAAGTACACAATTTAAAATGTAAAAAATATGCTATAATTAATATACTATTTATAATTTAGAGAGAGTGTTTATTATGCATATTACAAAGCCCCTACTATGGCTGTTAGAACCGTATATCGTATACAAAGCCTATTTGTGGGGGCTTCGTTTTTATTCACATCCTGTGACTTGGGAAGGGGAACCTGATTGGTTTTCTTTGACACTAACCACATTGCTCGCCATTGATGCCATTGTATTGCCGTTATTACTGCTATACCTGCCTGCGTGCAATCCAGATAAGAACGTTCCACGATGGATTATAAAAATCGTCAATCCTCTAGATCGTTTTGTAGCTTGGGTTGAAAGTAAACAACTTGGGGCCGTATGGATGAAAATTATCGGTGCCTTATGGGCATTTTTTATATACCTCGTGCCTGTCTATATCGGTGGACAATTAGCTATGGCCGTTGTTGTAGCTCTTATTTATGATGTACTCACCTGGGCAACCATGCAGGTATAATCGACTCATATATGGAATATGGTATTCCTTGCAAAACTATAAAAAAATAGAAAAAGTCGCGACTAGTTAATTGGTTTCTAATCAACTAGTCGCGATTTTTATTATTAAACACTATTAGGGTCCTTCTTAGAAATAGAACAGGCCTGTTCTATTTTTGTAGGACACATATATATGTCTATTGGCTCTTATCTCTAAGTGTGAGAATTAAGAATACGATGGATCGGATATATGAATAACCGCTCATGTATTTGTGTAATAAACACATGCATAATTAGAATACAGTTAATAAAAATCAGTAATTATCTAGCTTTATCCAAACACATGATGCGCACTATTAAAAATTAATCTAAGCTTTGCCCTTATTCTGAATGGTATTGCCATTATCTTGGCCATGATTGGTACGCTTTCACCAGTATGGGGCGCCCTCGTACACAATGGGGAAGCTTGCTCGTAATGCTAACTCGGCATTATTATTGTCTTGGAAATATAAAAACTAATTCTGACGAAGACAGACATCCATATGTAGAGCAAACTTGTAAGTAATCAATAATCTATATGTAGTAAAACTTGTAAGCAATCAATAATTCATAGTAGAATACTCTCAAAAGGAGGTTTATCATGAATACATTAGAATGCATAAAAACACGTCATAGTACACGTAAATTCAAACCTGAACCGGTTGCACAAGAATTGCTCGACACCGTTATCGATGCAGGTCGTCGCGCGCCAACAGGGGGCAATTTACAACCTACACATTTTATGGTCATTACCAATCCGGATGTGTTGAAAGAACTAGTAACCCTTGTTCAAGAAGAGTATGGTAAGACGGAAGTAACGGAACAAACGCCGCCATACATGGTGAACATCATTAAAAATGTCCAAAAGAGGGCAAATTTGTATTCCACTACAATGCACCGGTGCTCATCGTATTGGCTCATAAACCTATGCTAGCCAATAATTTCTCTGATACAGCTTGTGCTATGGAAAAACATGATGCTTGCCTGCAACGAACTAGACTTGGGATCCTGCTGGGTGAACCAATTACGTCACCTACAAGACAACGAACGCATAATCAAACGCCTTCGCGAACTTGGCATGGGCGATGATGAAAAAAAGTATATGCAAGCCTTGCCATCGGCTATCCAGACTTGCCAAATGGACTAAACCGCAGAGAACTTGACATCAAAAGGAAATCCGGTAACCTATATTGACTAAAAAAATTATATATGAACGGGTCGCGTAAGCGGCCCTTTTTGTTTTTAGAATAAAAATAAAAATACACTTGCAAATATACCTATATGGGTATATAGTATATATAATAGTAAATACCTATGGGGGTATAGATATAAATTAGTAATACTATTACTAATGATACAGTTTAGTTGGAGGCAACTATGGCAACGCGAAGCACAATAAAAGACTGGTTTGTCAATCATACGAAACCAATACGAATGGTAATGAACACATTAGATTCTGCAGACGTAGTATCTATGCCTGTTATGCCCATCCATTGGAATAGCGTATCGCAAGAAGCTTTAACCTGGACTATGCTCGTTGATATGGCTGCTGTAGATGATAAAATAACTCATACCAATACATACCATAATTAAGGATAAATATATTTTTAATATCAAAGGGTGCATGGGATTGTATATCGAAAAATAAGTTTTTTTGATGTGCAATCCTATACTCTCTCCTATAATCTTTATAAATTCCTAATAGATTCTAATATAAAATGCTATATTGCGATTAGCTAAATATAGATTAGCGTGTCATTTTGCCCCCCTTATCTATGAAACCGTAAGTTGCTGAAGAATTTACAAAGATGTATTGACCGCTTAATGGAAAATTGTGTACAATTATTTTAGAAATATTAATGTGTGTGTAATGGAGGGCTAGTTAATGGCAAAAATAGGTACATTGGCAGGTTATAATCGCGTTTCAGAGGTTCCAGAAGATGATTATTTAATGTTGGAAAATCAATTGGGATTTCCTTTGTATGTAGTAGCTAAGGAAATCGTAAATGCTTATCGTCCGCATTTGGAACCTTTGAATTTGACATATACGCAATACATTGTCATGATGGCATTGTGGGAATATGGTGAATTATCCGTCAAGGAATTAGGGCAAGTGTTGCGCCTCGATTCTGGTACATTGACGCCGTTGCTTAAGAAATTAGAACTAAAAGGGTTCTTAAAGCGTAAACGTAGTCGTAATGATGAACGAGTGGTAATGGTTACTCTTTCAGAAGAAGGCCATGCACTTCGCAAGGACGCTATCGAAGTACCTAAGAAACTAGTAGCTAGCACGCAAGAAGTTTTTACTGTTCATGAAGCTGCTGAATTGAGAAAGTTGCTTAATAAATTATTAGATACCATTGATGCAGCGCATGGTGTTATCAATCCTGAAGATATTAAACGATAAATATGATATAATTTAATTAGATATTGTATTATTGGGTCATTGGGAGTAGACCTAGTGTTACCCGTTTAGGGTGGAGGCGAACATTATGAATAAGAAATTAGTTACTACATTTGCTCTTGCAGCAACATTATTAGTTGGTTCTGTGGCGAGTGCTGCTGACTGGAACGGTTTGGCAAATTACCCAGAAGTGCCAAACAGTGCTAACGGTACAGAAACTTACTACTTTGACAAAGCATCTCAATTTAATTTGATCGATGGTAGCCGTAACTATGTATTCGGTATTAATGTAGTAAATATGCATAACAACCAATACGGCGAAGCTACATTGTTCAAATATATTGTGCATCCTAGCTTGCATACTGTATATCGCTTTGCTCCAGATGGTCAATTGTACCAAATCAATCCTGGCACAAACGAATTCAACATGTTCAAAGCTGCTTGGAAAGAAGTATATGGCACAGAGTTTGCATTCCCTGATGTAAATGCTGTTCCTGCAACTGTAAACGTTCATGCATAATAATTAAATACTTATAATGATACGTATAATGGTGAAAGTTCTTTGTAAGGGGCTTTCACCATTGTTGTATATATATGAATGTATAGATATCATATAATTATGATGTTGATAGATTGTATGTTAGGGTGAAAAGCTTAGCAATTATTTTTAGGAGGTAAGGATGGCAAAATCTGAATTTGCGCAGGCCTATACGGAACGCATGTTCCCCGATATTGCATCGCCAGCAGGATATATAGACCCTGAGTTTGAAGATCTATTTGAAAATTTTGCCTTTCACGAGGTCATTATAGAGGATGGCTGTAATGTAGCAGCGCATAGTCGTTTCTTGGCCATTTTAGCTACCTTGGTTGGGGCAGGTGCCACAGATGAATACTCGTTGATGATGCCAGCTGCGTTAAATTTTGGTGTCATTCCCGATGAAATCGTGGAACTTATTTATCAAGCGGTACCGTATCTTGGCATCGGGAAGGTGCGTCCGTTCTTTAAGATTACTAATAAGATACTCGATTACCGAGATGAAGAAATTCAAAATCCTCATCGCAGCACGATTACCAGTGAAAAATCGCCTTGAAAAGGGCATCGAAAAAGCAAGTGGAAATCTGGGGTGAAGGAATGCGTAACTTTTACCAATCAGGGACCTGAAGATATGCGTCATATCAATAAATGGTTAGCGAACATGTTCGGTGATTACTATACTCGTAAGGGGTTTAGCACTAAACAACGCGAGCTCATTACCTTTGTTTTCTCATGGCGCAAGGCGGTTGTGAAGCGCAACTTAAGGCGCATGTCATTGGTAATTTGAACGTAGGAAATGATAAGAGATTTCTGATTAGCATTGCCTCCCAATGTGTGCCGTATATTGGCTTTCCTCGTGTGTTGAATGCATTGTCTTGCATTAATGCGGGCTTTGCCGAATGGGAAGCAAATCAATAAGTGGAACACAAATCAATAAATGAGAAGCCAATTAATGAATTGGAAATAAATCAATACATGATGTAGTAGCCAAGTGCTATTAGATAACAAGGAGTAGTATGATTCTTTCTGGATTAAGTTTAATTATGATTATCGCGTCCATTCCGGCGCTAATCATTGCTGCTGCAGGGCACGAGTATGCTCATGCTAAGGCAGCAGATTTACTGGGTGACCCTACACCGCGTATGATGGGGCGCCTTACGATGAACCCTTTTGTACACCTTGATCTCATTGGATCTTTGGCCTTGATTATAGGTGGATTTGGCTGGGCCAAACCAGTTGTTGTAAATCCCACCAATTTTAAGGACCCGCGGACCGATGATATGATTGTATCCATCGCAGGGCCTATGGCGAATCTTGTGATGGCCTTTATCGGCTACGTTGTTATGCGATGCTTGGAAGCAGCGAACCTATTGGGCAATGACTCCTTGTACCTCGTATTGTTTCTCATCGTCGTGTACAACATTAACTTTGCCATCTTAAATTTGATGCCTGTGCCACCACTCGATGGTAGCCATATTTTGATGAACTTCTTGCCTCTTAAATGGCAAATTCATGTAGCACGATTTAGCATGGTTTCCTTGCTCATCTTGATCGTTATATTAAATTCACCGATTGCTTCGCACATCTTTGTGCCCTTGCAAAAATCGATTCTTGGTGGTTTTGAAAGTATCGTTAACTTGGTGCTATAACCCAACAAAACAGTCCTTTAAATTTAAAAAAGCTATTAGTTGATTGTATATAATCAACTAATAGCTTTTAATGTTTTAGGTGAAAGGGCCCTATATGTGGTCCTGCAAAATAGAACAGGTCTGTTCTATTTTAAAACAAGGGATAATGTTAAATGCGTCCTTGTTCTTTTAGTTCCGCTAGTAATTTTACGATGCGCGGACCACAGCCTTTGCCACCACAGGCACCAGTGCCTGCTCTAGTCGCTTCTTTGACAGCTGGAAATGTATGAGCCCCATTAAAAATGGCCTCTTTAATCGTTTTGCGTGTAATGCTACGGCATGTACACACCTTTGTTAATTTGTCCAGAATTGCCTCTGGTACTTGGTTATTTTCAAATTCCATATATTCCTCTTTGACTCACACGAGTCATTATATACTAAATTACATCGAAACTTTACGATATAGTTTAGTATAGCATAGAAAAGGTTGTTTTGTTAAGTACATATAACATGGTCGAAGATGATATACTATAAGCATTATAAATTATACTTGGAGGTTAATATGTTACGACGTATAGTAGCAGCGACTATGATTGGTGCTTTGGCACTCACATCAGGTTGCGCATTTCATAATCCCTTTGCCAAGAAGGCAGAGCCTGTAACCTATGAAGCGGTGGTGCAGAGTGAGCTTTCACCAGAAGAAAAGGTAGATAAGCTTGTGGCTAATATGTCCGATGCAGACAAGGTAGGCCAGCTGTTGATGATTGGTATTCATGGCACAACCTTGAATGATGATGCGAAATTTATGCTCAATGAATATCGAGTGGGTGGCATTATCCTGTTCGACCGCAACATGGAGAATAAGGAACAGGTGAAAACGCTCATTACCGATATTAATAAGGCCGGTAAAAGTGCGGGACTTACGCCATTGTTCATCGGTATCGACCAAGAGGGCGGCGCCGTGGCGCGTATGGAGGACAAGTTGATTAAAGGTGCCCCCTGCAGAAGAGCTGGGTCAAGGTTCTGTTGACCATGCAGCAAATTTAGCCAAACAAGTAGGGACTGAACTTAAGGACCTTGGATTTAATATTAATTTTGCGCCTGATGCGGACTTGGGATTAACCTATGGTCGCTCATATAGCACGAATCCCGACCAAGTCGTGAAGTTTGCAGGTGCGGTGAGGCAAAAGCTTATGACGAATCTGGCTTATGGTATTCGTACAAGCATTTCCCTGGCATTGGTAAAAACCGATGTAGATTTACATGCAGACACTAGCGTGGTGCCTGTGTCTAAAGATGCGTTACTCGCTGAGGATACAAAGGTATTTGTAGACCTTATTAAACAGTCGAAACCGAATACGTATATGATTATGGTATCCCATGCGATGTATCCACAAATCGACCCTGATCATCCGTCTAGCTTATCCAAGAAAATCATCACTGATTGGCTTCGTAAAGATATGGGCTATAACGGCGTCGTCGTTACCGATGATATGGACATGGGCGCCCTTGCCAAACACTATACCTTCGGCGATATGGCTGTTCAATCCATCCAAGCTGGCAGTGACATTTTACTCGTATGCCATGAGTATGAACATATGCAAGAGGCCTATAATGGGCTTATGAAAGCCGTCAAAGACGGAACCATCTCCAAGGAACGCCTTGATGCATCGGTGAAACGGATATTGCTTATGAAGATGAGCCATGGTGTATAAATACTAGGTTAATCCATAGTATATAGTGTATTCATAACAACGTATTTATCCCCTCATACAGGACTTTTTTTGATACCGATGAGAATTACTAAGTATAGTTATTCTCTATCGGTTTATTTTTTATTCGTTAGGAGTGAAGTATATGTCTCGGAGAATTATGTTGAACGGCACGTCGTATTTTGGGCAAGGTGCGATTCAGGAGATTGTAAACGAAATTAAGAATCGCCATTTTAAAAAGGTCCTCGTTACATCTACGCCTGATTTATTTGAGTTTAAGGTTGCTACGAAGGTTACGGATTTGCTTGATGCGGCAGGCATTGCTTACGATGTATATGACAATATTAAGCCGAATCCAACCATTGAAAATGTAACATCTGGTGTGGCTGCTTGTAAGGCGGCTGGTGCTGATGTGATCGTTGCTGTAGGCGGTGGCAGTGCTATCGACACGAGTAAGGCTATTGCTACGATTATGACAAATCCTGAATTTAGCGATGTGCGTAGTCTTGAAGGCTTGGCGCCTACAAAACATCCTTGCTTGCCGATTATCGCTGTGTCTACTACATCCGGTACGGCAGCAGAGGTTACCATCAACTATGTTATCACTGACGTGGAAAAAGAACCGCAAATTTGTTTGCGTAGACCCGCATGACATTCCAATTATCGCTATAATCGATCGCAGTATGTCTGCGTCCATGCCAACCGGCCTTTGCGCATCTACTGGTATGGATGCCCTCGTTCATGCCGTAGAAGGGTATATTACGAAAGGTGCTTGGGAATTAACAGATATGCTTCATTTGAAAGCTATCGAAATCATCAGCCGTTCCTTGCGCAGCGCAGTGGCTGGCGAATATGCAGGGTCGCGAAGCGATGTCCGTAAAGCCAATATATTGCGGGCATGGGCTTCTCTAACGTAGGACTTGGCATTGTTCACTCTATGGCCCATCCATTGAGTGCTGTGTACGATATCCCTCATGGTAAGGCTTGTGCCATGCTATTAACAGCCGTATTGAAATTCAACGCCCTGAAACAGGTGCTAAATACCGTGAAATTGCGCGCGTTATGGGCGTGCCTAATGTGGATGCTATGGATGAAAGCGCCTACCGTCAGGCTGCCATCGACGTTATCCAAAAACTAGCCGACGACGTAGGTATTCCTAAATCCCTCAGCAAAGCTGGCGTAAAACGCGAAGATATTCCATTCCTCGCTGAATCTGCTTTCAACGACGCATGTACGCCAGGTAATCCACGAGATGTAACCATTGATGAAATCATTGGTATTTATGAATCTATATTCTAATTAAGTGTAATTAATAACAATATGGTACAGCATCTATATGGTAAATCATTACTCATATAGATGCTGTTCTTTTTTACTCACGAATTCGTGAGCAAGATATTTACATTATGTAAATATAAGGATATACTAGTGAGTAAAAGCGGTCAGGAGGTGTGAAAATGAAGCATACTGGGCATACAAAGAATACAGAAAAATATAGGGTTGATTGAAGATTTGCGAACGGAATTTAACAGTGATGTTAAGAAACTTTCAGAAGAAACAATAGTTGAGGCCGTTGTAGCATTGGCAAATACAGAGGGTGGTACATTATATATTGGCGTAGAGGATGATGGGACGATTACGGGCGTGCATAAAAACCACCAGTCTACAGCGGGGTTAAGTGCTATGATTTTTAATCGTACGGTACCTAATGTTTCTGTTAGTACAGATATTATGTACAGTTTTACAAAACCTATTATTAGTATTGCGGTTCCAAAGAGTTATGAGTTGATTTATACGTCGAGTGGACGGGCATTACAACGACGGTTAAAAGGGGATGGCACGCCAGAAAATTACCCGATGTTTTTACGTGATATTCGGCGTTATATGGTAAATGCCTATGGTCTAGATGTGTCGGCCTATCCGGTGTTAGATGCGACATTTGATGATTTGTCCTTGCTTGAGTTTGAAAGAATGCGCTCCATGATTTCTAAGTATAGAGGAGATCAGTCGTTACTTGAGCTGGATAATTTAAAATTAGCGCAAGCCTTACAATTAGTACAAACCGTAGATGATACCGTTCATCCAACAATGGCTGGATTGATACTACTAGGTAAAGGCGAGCGAATCAGGGATTTAATACCGACTGCAGAGTCTGCTTTCACCATGATGAAAGGCACTAAATTAATTAGGAATGTATCAGAGCATATCCCTGCACTGCAGGCCATTGAGCGCTGTATTGAATCGTTAGATTTAGTCAATATGATGACGGAACTATTTCCTGGTCCGGTTGCTGTTCGATTGATGGATATAGACCCTATTTCTTTTAGAGAGGCATTAGTAAATGCTTATTCTCATAGGGATTACACAGAAATGGGACGCATTCGTGTTGAAATTAACGATGAGCAAATATCAATCACGAGTCCTGGCGATTTTATGCAAGGGATTACACCCAATTCCGTATTGTTTGCAGAACCTCGTAGTCGTAATACCGTATTAGCCGATGCTTTCAAACGAATCGGATTGGCTGAAAAGACGGGGCGTGGTGTGGATAAAATTATTGAACCATCACTATTTGCAGGGCGTCCGGTACCTCGATATGACGAGTCTACAAGTACTTATGTGCGCGTTGTTTTTGATAAGGCACCCGTAGATGATAATTTTGTTACCCTAATTGTACAAAATCAGGTCAAGTCCAATATGGAACTTAGCTTAAGAGGATTAATGGTTTTGTATAGTATACGTAAACTCAAACAATCTAGTATGGACGATATCATCCATGATTGTCAGTTATCTCCTGCTATTTGTGAAATGAATGTTCAACAATTATTAAAGATGAATATTATCCAATCGGTCGATATGGATGGTAAGCAGTTGTATTATTTGAATACTGCTGATTATGTATATCGATTACATGGAACCTCACAAGTATATGATGTTACACCGACTTATGGAAATCCATATATTAAAAGCCTTCCATTCGTTGCTCAATGCTGTTGATCAGTGACGCGTACAGACGTGGCCAATGCACTAGGTATTTCTAAACCGCAGGCGTATCGGCTCATTATGAAGTTATTCAATAAGGGAATTCTTGAAAAAGTAGGAAACGGAAAGTATACTAGTTATAAATATACTGATACGTATGTAGCGGAGAAACTTCGTTTAGAACGGATGACAGAGAAATCGTTATTGCCGTCCATTTAGAGAATCCTACATAGATTAGACTGATGTTCGATATATTTTCCACGAGGAGGAGAATGCATGAAACTATGGAAACTAAATAAACGCAGCTCTACCTTGGCAGATATGTCGATGAATCGCATATTACTATCTGAACTCATTGTTAAAGGGGCCTTAGTAGGGATTATCGCTGGATTCTTTGGCGCAGCCTATCGATATTTAATCCTTGAGTCTGAGCATATCAGGTGGCATCTAATGGGCGATATTTCCTTGGAATGGGCCATTGGTTGGCTCATTGCTATGGTCATATTCGCCTTTATTGTTGATCGATTGTTAACGTGGGCGCCATTATCTGGTGGTTCCGGTATCCCTCAAATTGAAGGGGAAATGCTCGGTTTATTCGACATGAAGCCGTATCGTACGCTTATTTCCAAGATGATAGGTGGCGTATTGACAGGCTTTGCTGGATTTTCCGTGGGCCGTGAAGGGCCAGCGGTGCAAATTGGCGGCTCTGCCGGTAAAATTGTGTCGTATTGGATGAACTCTGGATTGCGTGAACAGCGGATTCTTACCTCCGCTGGAGCTGGAGCTGGTCTGACCGCTGCCTTTAGCGCACCTGTATCCGGCGCCATGTTCGTTTTTGAAGAGGTGCACAAAAGCTTTTATCCGTACCTCGTCATTCCTACTTTTGTGGCTACGCTCATATCGAACTACATTACGGTAACTATCTTTGGCCTTACGCCGGCCCTCGGATTTTCCGTAACTTCAGGGATGCCGCTTGATTATTTTCCGGTTCTGCTCGGTGTAGGTATTTTAATGGGGCTCTGCGGTGTATTGTTTTGCCGCATGATATTTGCCTTTAAGCGTTTCTTCGAGTGGATGAAATGCTCTCGTTTCTTAAAACTTGTGATTACTTTTGTGACTGTGGCCGTTATCGGCTTTGATTCCCAGCTTTTATTGGGCGGTGGCAATGATCTAGTAGGCCAGCTAGCCTTTCAATCTCATGGTGTATTGCTTCTCGGTGGCATTGTGCTGGGTAAAATCTTGCTCACTACCTTTTGTTATGGCAGCGGCGCACAGGGCGGCATCTTTCTACCGATGCTTGTTATCGGTGCATCAGCCGGTGCTTTTTGTGAAAGCCTGCTTTCATCGGCAGGGTTAATATCTCCTGATTTTGTACCGCAATTCGTTATTTGTGCCATGGGCGGTATGCTAGCGGCTGCTATGCGTACCCCAATTTTGGCGATTTTACTCGTTCTTGAAATGACGGATAGCTTTTCCAATATCTATGCTATTGGTATCGTTACTATCGTGGCCTACTTGGTGGCAGAACTCTTAAAAGAACCACCTATTTACGATTCCTTATTACAAGCTATGACAGGTCAAAGCAACCTAGAAAATGTTCAAACCTTTCCAAACCAAGGTGCCTGTAGTGGCATCCTATGTAGATACACAACTGCAAGACCTCAACTTGCCAGACGGAACCTTAATCGTTAGCATTCGCCGGAATGGAACATACATCGTGCCTCTAAACGATGTAAAACTACAACCGGGCGATGAACTACAAGTATCGTGCGAGCGAGGACGATTAAAAGCAGCGAAAACGTATTTCCAATCTACTTAATTAAATTATGTTTGTAAGGTGAGCTGCCTCGAAAAAGCCGACACGCTATCGCGCTAAAGCGGGACCCGAAGTCGTTTTTTCGAGGCAGCTCACCTTTTTATTTCTTCAATTATAGATTGGAAATATATTTTCTCTGTTTTATTGTGGAGAAGTGTAAGGGGGTGCTAAAAGTGACTTTGGCCCTGCAGGCCCGAAGGGCGTAGTCAGACCAGCCGGTGGAGCTTTTTAGCACCCCCTCACTATTATCAAAGTCGATTTCTTCAGAGGGACCTCGCGTTTTTCGTCTTAAATCTAACATAGATTGGAAATATGATTTTGCTGCATTATTACAGGGGGTAGAGGAAGGGACCCGAAGTCGTTTTTTCGAGGCAGCTCACCTTTTTTATTTCTTCAATTATAGATTGGAAATACGATTTAGCTGCTTCTGAGTTTTTTTGTTATACTTACTATACAACAGGAGGTGCCGATATGAAGACGTATTCTTTTCCGTATGATTATAAAAGTGTAGATGTGTCTATTGATGAGCGGTTTGTGCAGGGGGTTCTTGTGTCTAATGCGGCGGCGTATGTAGCTGAGAAGAGTCCCGCTGAGCTTGTAGAGGAGGCTCTTGATCATCCGATTAACAGTCTGCCTCTTGAAGAATTGGTTAAGGGAAAACGCAATATGGTTATCATTACGAGTGACCATACGCGCCCTATGCCAAGTAAGGTGACGTTGCCTATTTTGCTCCGTCGTATTCGCGCGGTGAATCCGACAATTGATATTACGATTCTGATTGCTACTGGCTTTCACCGGGCCATGACGCACGATGAGATGGTGCATCGGTTCGGCGAGGATATCGTGAATAACGAAAAACTGATCAATCATGACTCTGAGGATGCTGAGAATATGGTGGAAATCGGCACGTTGCCATCTGGCGGCAAGTGCGTCATCAATCGTTTGGCGGTAGAAACGGAATTGCTCATCTCCGAGGGGCTAATTAATCCTCATTTCTTTGCGGGCTTCTCGGGCGGCCGCAAATCCGTGTTGCCTGGCGTTGCCTCCAAGGTGACGGTGTTGGCTAATCATTGTGCTGAATTTATTGAAAGCGAGCATTCCCGAACCGGTAAAATCGATGAAAATCCAATCCATAAGGATATGTTGTACGCCGCACGAAAAGCGAATTTGCAGTTCATCCTAAATGTTATCATCGATAGTAAAAAGGAAATCATCAAGGCTGTAGCGGGTGATTGTGTAGATGCCCATAAGGAAGGATATGAGTTTATTCGTTCCTTGTCCTCTGTGAAAGCTATTCCTGCAGATATCGTTATCACAAGTAATGGGGGATATCCATCTGACCAAAATCTATATCAATCCGTAAAGGGTATGACTGCTGGCGAAGCCTCTTGTAAGGATGGTGGTGTTATCATTATCGCTGCTTCCTGTAAAGAAGGACATGGGGGACAAGCATTATATGAGGCTTTCAAAAATATGGAAAGCCCTCAAAAAATCCTAGATGATATCCACGGCGTACCTCGTAATGAAACTAAACCATACCAATGGAAAATTCAAATTTTAGCGCGTATTTTGAATCACTATAAGGTTATCGTTGTGACTCAAGATTGCGACCATCAAGTCATTCGCGATATGCACATGACGCCTGCGTCCACATTAGATGAAGCATTGTGTATCGCCCGTGGCATTATGGGCGAGGATGCATCGATTACTATAATCCCTAATGGATCTACAGTGATTGTAGAATAGTTACGTCTATTGTATTTTTACAATGGAAAGTCCTTTACGTGGTAGTGTAGGAGTGTGATTATGTCTGATAATATAGTTTTGTTTTATTTATTTTTTATTGTAGTTGGTTTTTTTACCGCTATGTTTGGAACGATAATTGGAGCGGGTGGAGGCCTTGTATTTGTACCATTATTTATGTATTGGTTTCCAGAATGGTCTCCATCTATGATTGTGGGAACATCGCTATTTTCTGTTATGTGTAATGCCATCTCTGGGTCATTAGCATATTTACGGCAGAAAAAGGTGTATGTTAGCGCTGCACTTATATTTAGTATTTCCACATTCCCAGGTGCTATTTTTAGGGTGCTCGTATGTCTGGATGGTTCACTGGTAATGGATTTATGTTTGCCTTTGGCTGTTTTATGCTATGTGCTTCATTCTTGATTGGTTTTAAGAACTTTGGTAGAAAAGGAGAGCGTAAAGAAGAATCTTTGACTAAAGATCAAGTGACGTACAATAAACCAATCGGTATTGCTATTAGTGTTATTGTTGGTTTTATCTCTAGTATTTTCGGTATCGGTGGCGGCCTAGTACATGTGCCTGCTCTGATTTACATCATGGGATTTCCCACACATTTAGCAACCGCTACAAGTCATGCTATTTTGGCTGTGTCGACTGCCGTTGGTGTTATTACACATCTTATAGAGAATCATATTGTATTTAGCATTGCTATTCCGGCTAGTATCGGTGCCATATTTGGGGCTCAAGTAGGTGCTCAGATTTCCAAACGTCTTAAGGCTAAGGCTATTTTAGCGCTTATGAGCATTGGCGTATTTGCATTGGCGATTAAATTGATTATTGGATCGGGATATTGTTTTAAGTAGGATGAGATATTCATATACATTGCTTTCTAAAAATTAGTACAGGCCTGTTCTAATTTATATGGAGACCTATATGTGAGGCTTTTTAGAATTAGAACACGCCTGTTCTAATTTATAAAAACATAAATATGATGCTTTTTACAAATAGAACACGCCTGTACTAATTTATAAGAGCACCTAAATATGATACTTTTACAAATAGAACACGCCTGTTCTAATTTACAAGAGTACCTATATAGTCTAAACATAAGAAAAAAATATAAAAGGGCTGTAACAGAAATGAGATTACCTCATTTTTGCTACAGATCCTTTTTGTCTGTCTTTTAGCATCTATTCCTAAAAACGCATAACTAATTTATATTGATAATTCCTAATGTGTAATATACAGGATACTAGGAAAAATCCGCATAAATATTCATATATTGGTGTAGATCTGTATTCATGCTATAAACCTCTTAATCCCTATGAATACGCATATTGATAGGGGATACCCTTATGGGCTTTCATAAGTGGTTATCATATATTTTTATTGATGTGTGTTCCTAGGAAAGGCACTTGTTTTTCGGGTAAATGAAATCAACTTTCAACTAAGATGCATTTTATATTATGTATCTATAGAATTTATATTTCATATACAATTTATGCATAATGGTAGCGACCGAAATGAGAACGGCGTATACTAGTTATAAAAGAAATTTTCCTAAGGATAGGATTGGAGGCTTTTCAAGTGAGTATATTAGTTAAAGATTATGATCGTTTTGCCAAAGAGGCGCAAGCGATTTGTAAGGATCGTGTTTATACAGACCGTCTGCGCCGTTATGCGTATGGTGTAGATGCATCTTGTTATAGTTATTTACCAAAAGTAGTGGTAAAAGCAGAAAACGAATCCGAAGTACGTCGTCTTATTCGTTTGTGTCAACAATGTGCACTTTTCATTTACATTCCGTGCGGCTGGCTCTTCTTTGTCTGGTCAATGTTCCAGTGAAGACGTGCTTATCGTTTGTAATGATGGCTTCAAAAAAATGGAAGTTATCGACGATGGCAAAGCATTGCGTTGTGAATGTGGTGTTATCGGTTCCGATGCGAATGATTTGTTGAAACCATATAATCGTAAAATCGGTCCAGACCCTGCAACGCTTGCAACAGCATTGGTAGGCGGTATTTTGAACAATAACTCCTCCGGTATGTGCTGTGGTACTGCACAAAACTCTTATAAAACAATTCGCTCTATTCGCGTTGTTTTATTAGATGGTTCCATTTTGGATACATCCGATAAAAAGAGCATCGATCGATTCCTCAAAGAAAAAAACCACAAATGGTTGAAGATATTTTGCAATTGCGCAAAAGAAATCTTGGCTGATGAAGAGTTGACTCATTTGATTCATCATAAATATAAAATCAAAAATACTACAGGTTACGGTTTGAACTCCCTTGTAGATTTTGAAGATATCATCGATATTATCAATCACTTGTTCATCGGTTCCGAAGGTACATTGGGCTTTGTATCTGAAATCGTGTACAACACTGTTGAAGATGTACCTCACAAAGGCTGCGGTCTCATGTTCTTCAGCACATTGAACGACGCATCTCTTGCCGTTGTAGCCTTGGCTAATATGGGCCGTGAAAAGGTTGTGGCTGCTGAAATGATGGACTATCAGTCCTTAAAAGCAGTTCAAACTCTAGATAATGTACCTGATTTCGTTCGTGAAGTTCCAGAAGGTACAAGTGCTATCTTGTTCCAAACTGAAAGCTATTCCAAAGAAACTGTTGATAAAAACTTGGCTTTTATTAAAGAACAATTGAAAGATATTCCAACAGCTATTCCAAGTCTTTATTCTCAAGATCCTAAAGAATACGATTCCTGGTGGGCCATCCGTAAAGGTATCTTGCCAATCGTTGGTGGTCAACGTAGAAAAGGTACTACTGTTATCACAGAAGACGTTTGCTTCCAAATCGAAGACTTCACTAAGGGCATCGAAATGCTTACTGAATTATTCCACAAATACGATTTCGTTGATGGTGGTGTAATCTTCGGTCATGCGTTGTCCGGTAACGTTCACTTTAACATTACTCCTGATTTCAGTGACCCTAAAGATACTAAGAACTTCGGTGATTTGGTAAAAGAAATGTCCGAACGCGTATCTGGTTTTGGTGGTTCTTTGAAAGCCGAACATGGTACAGGCCGCATGGTGGCACCTTTCATCGAAATGGAATGGGGCCGCAAAGCGTACGAAATCAACCGTCGTATCAAAGCTATCTTTGACCCTACTCGCATCTTAAACCCTGATGTTATGATTACTGATGACCCAGATGTGTACAAGAAAAATCTTAAAGCACAATGTGTTATCGATGATGCTTTCACAATCTGTATGGAATGCGGTTTCTGTGAAAAGAACTGCCCTAGCCGTAATTTGACATTGACACCACGCCAACGTATCGCATTGTTGCGCGAAACTAAACGCCTTGAAAATGAAGGCAATTTCGCTGTTGCAAACGAACTTAAAAAAGGTTATGAATATTTCGGTGTTGAAACTTGTGCTGCATGCTCCATGTGTAAAGGTCTTTGCCCACTTAGCATCGATACTGCACAAATCGCATTATCCATGCGTCGCATCGATCCTCCAGCACCTGGTTTGGCTAAGAAAATTTACGACAACTTCTCCAGTACTCTTGAAATGTGCCGTGCCGGTGTAAGCCTTGAAGGCATTGCTGGTGCTATTATCACACAAAAAGCAATTTCCAAAATCACTGAAGGTTTACATGGCGTAACTGGTGTAACACCTTATGTACCTAAAACAACACCTAAGGCTAACCGCTATAAATTGAAAAACCGCATTAAACCTACTAACTTTGAAAAGGTTGTATACTTCAGTACTTGTGCGAACCGTGCGTTCCGTCAAAACCAAGGTTATGATGATCAACGCAGTTTGCAACAAGTTGTTGAAAGCCTCTGCAATAAGGCTCAAATCGATATTATCTATCCTGAACATATCGAAAACCTCTGCTGTGGCTTGAGCTTTGAAAACTACGATGACGTACATGAACGTGCTGTAAAAGATTTACACGATGCGTTGATGAAAGCATCTCAAAATGGTAAATATCCAATCGTTATCGACCATAGTGCATGCTTTAACCATGCATTCAAACATATGCCAGATTTAGAAATCAATGATATTTCTGAATTCTTATGCAAATTCGTAGTACCTCGTCTTGACATTACAAAAATGCGATGAACGCGTTATTGTTCATAAACAATGTAAAAATCAAAGTATTGGGCAAATCTCAATATATTGAAGACTTGGCACGTCTATGCTCTGACCATGTATTCAATATTAAATCCTTCGCATGCGATGGCTTTGCTGGTCAAAAAGGTTTCTTCACACCAGAACTTAATAAAGTAGCTACAAAAGACCTTGCTAGTGAAGTTGCCGAATACGGTGCTACACTTGGCGTAAGTTCCAGTTCTACATGTGAAATTGGTCTTGGTGAAAGCGGCGGTATTCCATTCGTAAGCGTTGCGTACTTGTTGGATCGTTGCTCTAAGGCTAAAAAATAAGGAATATTCAAAAATTTAATAGACTAAATAAAAATAGAGTGCTAACATTTTTATATGATGTTAGCACTTTGTTTTTGTTAGCGTGTTTGTATTTATTGTTAGATATTTATTTTTTTCTAATAAATATGGTATACTATATGTAGGGTAGTAGAGTGTATGAAGTACCTACAATATAACAAAAAAGGACGAGTTGCCGCTCGTCCTTTTTCTTATATTATTACGCTATGCATCTTGGAGATTATTTAAGAATGGAATATATGATATGAAAAGAATTTTGCCTATACTTGCATTACTTATATTTATTAGTGGTTGTGGAGTAAATCAGAATACAAATAATAGTAATACAGAAAGCAATGCTAAGAGTTCTAGTATATCCACTCAAGACAGTAGCAAAATGACTAATCTAGATAGCCACTTAACTGTCGCTAAGCAAGCCCTATCGACTGGTGATTATAATAAAGCCATCGAGGAGACAACAGCTTCTATTAAGGATAATCCAAATAATGCAGACGCTTATTCGGTTCGTGGCTTTGCTACGGCTTTAAATGGAGATACTACTAAAGGCATAGCAGATACTAAAAAGGCCTATGATTTAGATCCTAATAATGTGGCTAATTACTACAATATGGCCATGGTCTATAAGTTACAAGGTCAATTACCCGAGTCTAAACGATGGTTTGAAAAGGTATTAGAAAAGGACCCTAGTAATACTTGGTCTGTGTATGGTATTGCTACCATTTATGCAGACCAAGGGGATGATACTAAGGCCCTTGATTGGCTTGAAAAAGCAATTAAAATTGATCCTTCTGTAAAGGCGGTTGCTGCTGAACAAGATCATTTTGAACGGTTTCACAATAATGTGCGATTTAAAACATTAGTAGGCTTATAGTCTTATAAAACTCGAAAAGACTAGATTATTGATAGTAATGGGATTGTCACAATGGATAGTAAACAGATGATTCGCCTTATTTTAAAAGTGGTAGGATTTATATATTGGTTTGTTTTTCTATACCTTGGTGGTCTAATGGTCATGGACTGGTCCGGGTTTATGTCCCAACATAATATAGAAACACCTCTATTCCTTACATACTTAGTGTTTGTAGGTTGTTTTGTAACGCCGTATATTATGCTGTACTGGAAGAAGCTGAATCCTAATGCGAAAGCTCCATTTTTGGTGCGCCATCTCTCCGAATATATGGCGCGATTAGAAGATCGTCATAGTAAATGGTTTGATGTATTATATGTACTAAAATTATTGCTCTATTTCGTAATAATTCTGTGGATGCTTTGTATCATATTACTCACCTTAGCAGTTATTGCGTGGACAGTACTCCTAATTTTGCTGAGCAATTAATGATGTGAATTTACATTGTTTTCTCCACCAATGCTTCTTGTAAAAGCTGAGAAAAATTAATCCTTTTCGCTAGGGCTCTATCGTTAAGCCACGCAGGAATGGTTAAGGTTTTCTTTACAGATTTACTATTTTTAGCTAAATCAATATCTGTTTGCACTAATGTAGGATAAGTTGTGTCCGTACAAGGTAAGTTACGTATAGATGTAGGCGTAGGTAAGCTTTCTCCATCTTCTAGAGCTCCTAAAATATACAGTTCCATAGCCTCTTGTGCATTAGTTACAAGTTCTGTTAGTGTTGAACCAGTGCTGCTTGTATATTCTAAATCTGGAAATTCAGCCCAGAAACCATCAGAATCATCGTGGATTATAGCCGGGTATATAAACTTCATAGGGCCTCCTTATTTTAGTCCTGTTCTATATTCTCTCCTTTACATAATAACACGTGTACACGTATAAAACAATTGTTAGGAGTTATTTCTTATTATCTGTGGTTTAACAGCATATAAATAAAAAAATAGGGGTGACCATTGGTCACCCTGACTCTAATGGTCACTTGACAAGTAATGATAAATGCCTTTTTGTGTATTTATACTATTCTTATTATTTATAATAGGTATATAATTAGAATATATAAACTAAGCTGTATATTGATGAAAGGAGAGAATTCATCATGAAACCACTTGGCAAAAGGATGGCAATGGCTGTGTTGTGTGCACTAACGCTGACATCACCTTTGTTTTTGAGCGGTTGTAGTATGTCAGAACTATGGCAAGGGACTGAGCAGAGCCGCAAGGAGATTGCACAGCGGTCGGAACAGAATCAGGTACAATTATTTAATCAATATGTGAAAGCCATAAGCCGATATAATCGCATGGCTGTTATGTTTGATTATGCGAATACACCGACGATTAATGATTTAAAAGCAGGTAAGCATTTAACTGTATTTAATACACCGAACTTTAAACAGTTACAAAAAGAATTAGAAGAAGCTAAGCAAGTCGGTATTCCTTATGATGAAATGAAGGAGCCCCTAGATAAGTTGCTTTCAAAATTGAATGAAATCACACCGGTAGCCGAAGAACTGGATGCATACTATAAATCTAAAGGATACACCACAGATAACTATGCTAAGGAACAGCAATTAGGTCCAAAATATGTACAGTTGTATGAGCAATTTGTGCCTATCTATGCAGATTTTGATAATCTGATGCATAAAATCAATCTCGATCGATTGCAACAACAGTTACAACAATTGCGCGATGCAGGTAAGAAAAACGCAGCCGCAGCACAAGAGGTTCATTTGAGACTTACCGCTGTTCTTGAAAAGTTAGATAGTGAAAAACAACCGGATGTGAATGCCATGAATCAAGAGTTACAAGCTATTGGCGATTTGTCTAATGGCATTACTAACTCTAACTATGACACTGTTAAGACCTCTGTAAACTCTACGATTGGTGCTATCCGCACTTATATGGGTTCGAAACAAGATAAGGACTATACTCGTATGATTGAGGGCTTATAACCATTATATTTCTAATATGAATACGACAAATATGAATGAATTAGATTAATAAGATCGAGGTTCATTTTACGTTAGACTCGTGTAAAACGAACACATAAAAAGCTGTATTAAATGAGAATTTCATTTGCTACAGCTTTTTGTAATGTATTCTATTTTTTTATCTTAATACGTGTCGTCATTTGATTAGATAGGGTGAACAATACGAGTGCCACCCAGATACAGCCGAAGGCTATGAGTTGGGCTGTACCAAAGCTTTCACCAAAGTAGAAGATGGCCAAGAAGAAGCCCATGGTAGGAGACAGGTATTGTAAAAATCCGAGAATGTTTAGTGGTAATAGACGGGCACCGTACGAAAAGAGGATGAGCGGAATCGATGTGGTAAGGCCGGCACCGATGAGGAGGAGGCCGGTCAGCGTTAGGTTTTCGATAAAGGTCCACGAGGTGGTGTCTATAGCCGCTAAATACCATAATGCTATCGGTGTGACGAGCCATGCCTCGAAGGCGATACTCGAGAATGGATGGATGGTGAGTCGTTTCTTAACGGCGCCGTAGAGGCTAAAGGATACGGCTAGGACGATAGAGACAATGGGTAATGTACCTAGTTGAACAGTCATGATAGCCACGCCCAAGATTGCAATGGCGATACTTAGTTTTTGTGGCCACAGCAAGGACTCTTTGTAAATTAAGATACCGAGCAATACGTTGAGCAATGGATTGATGTAATACCCCAAACTCGTGTCGAGTACGTGCTGATTTGTTACGGCCCAAATGTAGGTGAACCAGTTTATACTGATGAGCACAGCGGCCAGTAATAATAGACCAAACTGTGAGAGATGGGCACGTAGGTGTTGTATGTCGATGCGTAGTTGTTGACGGCCCGTGACGATGATGAGGACGAGCATCCAAAATCCGGACCAGATGATGCGGTGCGATAATACGGAAAAGGATGATACTTGGTTTAAAAGCGCCCAATAGAGGGGCAGCAAACCCCAAATTAAACAGCACAACAATGTAGTGCTGAGACCTTTTTTGTTTATTTCGTTCATAATACGACCTCCCACTAGTAGAATTATTATAACATGGTGGTAGTATAGCGGTAGCGAATTATAGAGGTAATTTCTCTAAATTGTACCTATGCATTTTTATCATTCTATATATGCGTTAGTTATAACTTTAAATTTGCTACTTATGATTAACTGTTATGTTCATTGACTTTGTGCATATTTTTACACTATATTGGACTTAGAACAACGAATATAGAGAATAGGTGTCGCAAGACTTAATAGAGAAATCGGTACAAGCCGATGCGGTCCCGCCACTGTAAGGACGAGCCTGCTTTCATACATGTCACTGGAGCAATCTGGGAAGGCGAAAGCAAGGTGTTGAGCCCGAGCCAGGAGAACTGCCTGTTGATAATCACCGTTATGTACCTACGAGCGATAGGGAAGGGGATTGAGGGTATACTTTTTACAATAGTTTTTAGTGTACCATTCAATATGTAACCTAACGTGTCACTCTCGGGTGGCACGTTTTTCAATGCCACGCTAGAGGGTCGTTCATATATGGCATAGGCTAATAGTTTGACTGGAGATTCATCATCAGTTGATGGACATATATTTGGCACCTATGTAACTCATATACGAAGCAACTCACTGGTACGGTGCGCTGTTCCCCCTGTATGGTTTCAAGTTGAAAAGGAGGCACATATATGTCTGACAAAAAGACTTCAAAGGACACTGAACGCGATTTACTGGCGCCTGTATCCTTTGATGAGTTTGAAAACCTACGTATGAACGATGGCAGGCTGAAGTTGAAAAAGGCGTTAAAAGGGTGGCGATTTCCATAAAAAAATGTTCACCAAAACCTATGAAGGTATTACGTTACAACCTATCTATACACCTGCATTGCATCAGGAAAAGATTCCAAAGGGCGTTTATCCTGGCGCTGGCGAGTTCCTACGTGGCACGAAAGCAAGCGGCTATATCAAAGATTCTTGGGGTGTATCTCAATATGTTGATGAATCCTTACCGAAGGATGCCAATCATGCAAGTTTATACGAAATTGTGAAAGGCGGAACCATTCACAACATTCGTCTTGATGAAACAACACGCCATGATCAAGATGTGCAAGTAGGCGCATCTGTTGGTGTAGGCGGCACATCCTTGTATACGATGGCCGATTGCAGTCAATTAATTGAACGATTTAATCTTAAGGAAAATCCTTTATACATTGAAACTGGCGCATCTGCAGCGATTTTGCTCGGTATGTTGTCGGCTACTGTGAAAGCTTCTAAAAAGCAAACATCCGATTTGAAAGGTCTCGTTGGTGCAGATCCTATCGGCGTGTGGGCTAAAGACGGTGCATTGCATATGTCTTTAGATACTGCTTTTGATGAAATGGCACATACTGTTGTATGGGCCAAGGATCAAGCACCTGAGCTTAAAACAGTGCTCGTATCCGGTGATGTATACGCTAATGGCGGTGCTAATGATGTGCAAGAGGTTGCCTATGCATTGGCAACAGCTGTTTGCTACGTGCGGCAATTGGCACAACGCAACATCGATATTCATACCATTGCTAAGAGCATGATGTTTACATTCTCCTTGGGTGCAAACTTCTTCATGGAAATTGCTAAATTGCGTGCGTTGCGCGTGCTTTGAGCTCGCATTATGGAGGCCTTCGGCGCTGGTGAAAAGCGACCGTGCCGTTCATGTACACGGTAGAACATCTGCTTTCACAAAAACCGTATACGACCCATATGTAAACTTGTTGCGTAATACAACACAAGCATTCTCTGGTGTTGTAGGTGGCCTCAATAGTCTTGAAGTTTCTCCATTTGATCAACCAATTCGCAAATCCGATGAATTCTCTCGTCGTATTGCCCGTAACATTCAAGTTATGTTACAAACTGAATTCGAATTGCGTCAACCAGTTGACCCTGTAGGTGGTTCTTGGTATGTAGAAACATTGGCAGCTGAACTATGCGAAAAAATTTGGGATGAATTCCAAACTATCGAGTCTAAAGGTGGCATTATAGCTGCCTTGAAGGAAGGTTATCCTCAAGCGCAAGTTAAAACAATTCTTAATGAACGCTTTAAAAACCTTGCATTCCGTAAGGATGTAGCGGTTGGTAATAATATGTACGCTAATATGACGGAAGAATTGCTTGATCCAAAACCTGAAAATCAAGAAACATTGCGTCAAAAACGGGTAGCTCATCTTGAAGAATACTTGGCTGGTGCAGATCAAGATGCTCTTGTAAAAGCACAAGCTACGTTAGAAGCAAGCACAACAGAACCAGGTGCATTGATTGGCCTTATCGAATTGGGTGCATTACACAAAATGACAATTCGCCAAATTCGCAGTGCTTTAGAGGCGGGCGATATTTCCTCTGAAACTATCGAACCAATTACTGCACATCGCTGGACGGAACAATTTGAAGCCCTTCGTATGCGTACGGAAAATTATAAACAACGCACAAAAGATAATGTGAAGGTATTCTTGGCTAATATGGGCCCTATTCCTCAACATAAACCTCGTGCGGACTTCTCCACAGGCTTCTTTGAAGTAGCGGCATTCAAGTAATCAAAAAATGATGGTCATGAAACAACGGCTGATGCGGCTAAAGCGGCTCGTGAAAGTGGCGCCGATGTGGTGAGTTATCTGTTCTGCAGATGATACGTATCCTGAATTGGTTCCACCACTTGCGAAAAGAATTGAAAAAAACTATGCCGAATGTAACGGTTATTTTGGCAGGGGCACCTTCTAGGACCTAGAGCCTGTATATCGTGAAGCCGGTGTGAGATGATTTCATCTCTGTTCGCGCAAACTGCTACGCTATTTTAAATACGTTACAAGATAAGAAAGGGATGTGAGCTCATGTTTAAAAATCCAGACTTCTCCTCTCTTGGCTTGGGATCTCAGTCTGCCACATCGCGCGATGCATGGCTTGCTGAACTTAAAAAAGAAACAGGAAAAAGCTTTGAAGACTTATATAACACGACAATGGAGCAAAGTCAATTAAAAACCTCTCTATACAGAGATGGATTATGAAGGGATGACACACCTTGACTATATGGCTGGTGTACCTCCATTCTTACGTGGACCTTATTCCACAATGTACATGCTCGTCGCTTGGACAGTGCGTCAGTACGCTGGTTTCTCTACAGCCGAAGAATCAATGCGTTCTATCGTCGTAACTTGGCAGCAGGCCAAAAGGGTTTTGTCTATTGCCTTTGACCTTGCTACTCACCGTGGTTATGACTCGACCATCCTCGCGTAGTGGGCGACGTTGGTAAAGCGGGCGTTGCGGTAGACTCCATCCTCGATATGGAAATTCTGTTTTCCGGTATCCTCTTGACCAAATGTCCGTATCCGACGACAATGAACGGCGCCGTATTTGCCTGTTATGGCGTTCTACATCCTAGCTGGTGAAGAACAAGGTGTTGATAAAAAGGTTATGGCCGGTACAATCCAAAAATGATATCTTGAAGAGTTCATGGTA
>BNJV01002005.1_pt1 | contig 94864 bp, 128 predicted proteins | sample 8540591 | NCBI WGS metagenome assembly BNJV01 (sample SAMD00202457, study PRJDB9452) | human saliva metagenome | host: Homo sapiens | reverse complement strand
GGGTATACACTTTCTGGTATGGATAGAGATTCCATGCCAGATTTTCTACTAAAAAAAGAGGACATTTGCTGTCCCCTCGTTATACAATCAATTCACCACAAAAATCATGAAAGAAGGTTAAACAAATGTCCCATAATGATTCTATCCTAAATATTCTTGGAATTAAAAGATAAAAATATTAAAATTATTTCTGTTGAAGAAGCTGAACACAACAACGATTCTGTTAAAGAGTATATAACGCTAATAACAGCTACTCTTTCTTATCCGATTAATCGTTGTCGTAACTGTGGCTTTCCCACAGTTAATAAGGATGGCTTTCGCAAAACTCATGTACGACTGGCAAGTTTAAATGGGAGAAGATATGAACTAGAGCTTCGTAAACAACGCTATAAATGTAAATCATGCCATACTACTTTTGGTGCTATTACTAATTTAACCAAAGAAAATCAAACCTTATCCAGTGATCTCAAAAATCAAATCATGCTTTTTAGCTCGTAAAGGCTTATCTGGTCAGCTTATTGCTGAAATGTGTCACTGCTCTCCTAGCAGTGTTCGTCGAACAATCTTAGAGCGCATGGAACCACACTATCGTGTGGCTAAGTTGCCTAAGCATCTATGTTTTGACGAGTTTCGTTCAAATTAAGTCTGTGATGTCCTTTATCTGTTGTGACGCTGAAACCCACCAAATTGTCACAAAGTTACAGGATCGTCTATCACCTACCATTGTTGATTATTTTGAAAGTCGTTATTCAAAAAGCCGAACGCGAATGCGTTCAATCAGTTGTAATTGATTTAAATGCTCAATATCAAAGTTTTATCTATCGCCTTTTCCCTAATGCCAATATCATTATTGATCGCTTCCACCTTGTACAATTAGCTGGTCGCGCTTTGGACAATTGTCGTATCTCTATCCTAAAGCAACTTGATAAACAGAGCCAAGAATATAAAATTATGAAGTCACATTGGAAGCTATTCCATAAAAAGTTGAAGATCTTCACCCTGAAGAAGTAGTTTTTCTTCATGACGTTAAACAATATATGACTCGCCAAAATGCTGTTGATCTCATTACTAGTAAATTTTCCAAGTTCGCTGAAGTATACCAGACTTACCAAGATATCACGAAAGCCCTAAACGAGCGCAATAGTGAATTACTAGAGTCAACCATCTTAGACTACCAAAAAACCAATACAGAAATGGATACTGCTATTCAAACCCTTCGTCAAAACAGAAAATATGTCTTAAATAGCGCTAAATTTGAATACTCTAATGGTCCTTTAGAAGGCATCAATCGCAAAAATCAAAAACCCTAAAAACGAACTTGTTATGTTTTTGCCAATCAAAAATTTTTCTTTTTAAGAATCGATTGTATTTTTCGTAAAAATACCCCCTACATTTTCGTAGGAAGTATTTTTAGTCAACCATACCAGTTGACAGATATCCCCACTTAGGACATTTTTCCTACAAGGGGTCCTGAGCGCTTAGTGGGAATTTGTACCCTTTATCGATACAAATTCCCGTAGGCGCTAGGGACCTCTTTAGCTTCTTGAAGCTGTCAGTAGTATATCTAATAATTTATCTCCATTCCTTTAGTAACGTGTAACTTTCCAAATTTAAAAAGCGACTCATAGAATTATTTCCTCCCGTTAAATAATAGATAACTATTAAAAATAGACAATACTTGCTCATAAGTAACGGTACTTAAATTGTTTACTTTGGCGTGTTTCATTGCTTGATGAAACTGATTTTTAGTAAACAGTTGACGATATTCTCGATTGACCCATTTTGAAACAAAGTACGTATATAGCTTCCAATATTTATCTGGAACATCTGTGGTATGGCGGGTAAGTTTTATTAAGACACTGTTTACTTTTGGTTTAGGATGAAAGCATTCCGCTGGCAGCTTAAGCAATTGCTGAATCGAGACTTGAGTGTGCAAGAGCAACCCTAGTGTTCGGTGAATATCCAAGGTACGCTTGTAGAATCCTTCTTCAACAATCAGATAGATGTCAGACGCATGGCTTTCAAAAACCACTTTTTTAATAATTTGTGTGCTTAAATGGTAAGGAATATTCCCAACAATTTTATACCTCTGTTTGTTAGGGAATTGAAACTGTAGAATATCTTGGTGAATTAAAGTGACACGAATGTTCAGTTTTAATTTTTCTGACGATAAGTTGAATAGATGACTGTCTAATTCAATAGACGTTACCTGTTTACTTATTTTAGCCAGTTTCGTCGTTAAATGCCCTTTACCTGTTCCAATTTCGTAAACGGTATCGGTTTCTTTTAAATTCAATTGTTTTATTATTTGGTTGAGTACTTTTTCACTCGTTAAAAAGTTTTGAGAATATTTTATATTTTTTTGTTCATGTAATCATCTCCTGAAGTGATTACATCTATAAATCAAATACAGAAGTTAAACGATTTGTTTGTAATTTTAGTTATCTGTTTAAAAAAAGTCATAAGATTAGTCACTGGTAGGAATTAATCTAACGTATTTATTTATCTGCGTAATCACTGTTTTTTTAGTCTGTTTCAAAACAGTAGATGTTTTATCTACATTACGCATTTGGAATACCAACATGACGAATCCCTCCTTCTTAATTACAAATTTTTAGCATCTAATTTAACTTCAATTCCTATTATACAAAAATTTTTAAGATAATGCACTATCAACACACTCTTAAGTTTGCTTCTAAGTCTTATTTCCATAACTTCTTTTTACGTTTCCGCCATTCTTTGCTGTTTCGATTTTTTTATGATATGGTGCAAGTCAGCACGAACACGAACCGTCTTATCTCCCATTATATCTTTTTGGATATCTGTCAACTGGTATGGTTGACAGATATCCTTTCTTTTTGTTGTTATCACGTCCTGTTCTTTTACTGACTGTTGCTTCAAAATCTGCTTGTGTCGGTCTGTCAGTTTCGCATGGTCGAGAATGTCTTTTACAACCTGCGTCTGGTTGATTTCATCAAGTTTAATCGCAACCTTTAAGGTCGGGGCAACTTGATGAGATAGCCAGTTCAGCGTCCTTTGGAAGGAGTAAGGCTCTGGTTTTGTGGTTAGTTTTAATCGTTCACGATTGTTCCCAATAAACCAAGCCCATTCTTCATTCAGTTTCCAATCAGAACGAGGTTTGGAATCGTCTTTATCTACAAAACGGATATACCGATTGATAATTTTAAAGGCGGTATGCTCTGGATTGTCATAGACGAGTAAATCACGGACTGCATAATAGGCACGCTCATTTTTCAATCGAATCTCAAAACGGTTTTTTACTTCTGCGTCTTCAATGGGAATATCATTTTTCTTGTACTGCTCGTAGTCCTTTTCATAGATACAGAAATAAACTTCACTTTGTAATGAACCGATATAGAGGGTGTTTCCCATACATTCCTTTTCCTCTTTGCGTACCAGTTCGCCACTGCGATAGCTTTTAAAACTGCGGAAGACGGAGATACATTCTTCCTGTTGGCACTTTTCAGTGAGTACAGGGATATTTAAAATCCCTGTCTTATCGTTAATGGCAAGGTCAAGGCGTTTCATCACACCGCCAGCCACCAAAACGTCCATAAAGAACTCATACCAGCTTCTTTGTTGTGCCAGAAGATAGCTTTCAAATTGTCTGCACCCACGACCTTTCAATTCCACCAGAACTCCTTTGTCCAGTTCATGGGAGCAAAGGACGAATATGTCGCCTAAAGCATAATGCTCTGAATAAGAATAGAAACCATAGTCCTCATGAAGAAAATAGGACAGTTTCAGTTGTAAGATGTTTTTCGACCACCTGCTGTACGTCTGTTGTCGGAAAGCGAATTCTTACATAATCAAACAGCATTTCAAGGGGAGCGTCGGGATTGAAGCGTTCCAGAGCTTCCCAAAGGGACTGCTGTAAATCCTCTGATGGCTTGACTTTTCCTGTTTCAATATCGCTTAGATACTGCCTTGTAATACCAGTCGCAACAGCTAAACGGTTTTGAGATAGTCCATAAGCCAAGCGTTTTTCTTTTAAATGCTGTAACCAAGTTTGTTCATTCAGTAAAAATCCCTCCAATCAAAAAGGCGTATGTCAACTTTTAAAGCCCATTTGACATACGCTGAAATTTTGTAAATCCCTTGTAACCAAAGGATTTTCTAATGTTTTTTTGACTGTTTCCTGTCGATTTGTACCCCCCTGTTAGATACGGGGGGTTAAGTGCTGGCGTGGCTATTGCCACACCAGCCAGCAAGATCAGTCCACACCTGCGACTTCCGCTTCGCACGTCGCCTGCGTGGACTGTCTGCTGTTGGATAACTTTTTAATTTCCTCCAAGAAATCATATCCTTTTGGTACAAGGGGAGTATAAAACTCTGATATGACACTTGTTCCTACATCAACATAGCCACGACCTTTGATTCGCTTTTAAGAAGAAATCCTTTTTGTACGTCACTGCCAAACATCATGCCATAGCCCATTTCAGACATACGACCTAAAAGCCACTCTGAAATTAAACTGATCACGGATTCCGTCGCCTAAATATTTTTGCGTCTGGACGTTGACAAGCCAGTATTAGAAAGAAGCCAGCTTGACGACCTAACATGACAATCTGTTTCAGCTTATTCATAACTGCGGTGTTTTCTTTTGTTCCCAGCATTTCCATGAAAGCGACGTATTCATCAAAGATTAAGAAGTGTGCCGGGAGACCTAAGTAAGCATAATTTTTGCCAGTCTTATAGTTCTTCATCTGCTTCATTTCCTCACTACGTTTCATCATTTCTTCATAGAATGTTTCAATGCAAGAAAGCAAGTCTTCTTTTTCTATAGTAGACATTTGCCATCACAGAACCTAAGTCCGCAAGATCAGCATTTTTCGGGTCAAGAATATACAGTTTTGAATCTGTATGAAGCAAGGCTTCAATCAGTGTCAGTATAAAGTAAGTTTTACCGCCACCTGTACCACCAGCAATCAACATATGAGGGAGCTTATCATATTCCCACCATACGTTTTTCATTAAGCGAAGTTTACCATCTTTAGCTTCTACTTCATCAATAGAAATACGACTGGCTATGGTGTCATAGAGCAAAAGTATATTCCACATAGGAATCCTTTAACTCTTTATCCGTCAGCTCACAGTACAAGCCACTCTCTAATTTCTTTTTCCAAGTGTAAGAGTTGGTCTTGATATTTTCCCAGCGTGATTTCCACCCGTATCTGTATCAAGCCATTTTTTTAAGTCGATAATACATTTTTAGGGAAGTAGGTTATCTTTTTCCTTTGTACGACCAGCACTATCTTTAAAGAAACCCTCTGTTTTGACCTGTTCAGATTCATACCACTTGTTTTCAAGTATCATCTTTGCCAGTTTTTGACGGTGGTAAAGTTGTTTAACCGTATCATAGCGAACCCGTTTGAATACAAACGCTACCAGCAAGCAGATAAGAATTGCGACACTGAAACTGATAATTAAATAGGGAATGTCAATCTTATCTGCTTGTGATAGGTTAAAATCCTGCCAGTTGATCTGCTGGATTGTCTTCACATGAAACAGTCCGACAACCAGCAGGAAAACAGGCAGGAGTGACGCTATCGTAAAATGAAAGACTAAATCTTTACCAGATGGGCGAATCCTTTTACCACGCTGTTTCATGCGAAAAAGTCTCCTTTCTACCTAGCGACTATTTGTCTTGTGTCGGTTCTTTCTTTGCTTGTGGTTGAGCTTTGAATGAACTAGAATCCTTTGTCAGCACAATATCGTCTGCCTTGATATACCAGTCAACATCTGCTCCTTGATAGGTGGCAGTAGCAACGGTGTCCGCAATGGGATTGATAAGTTCCACCCGTGCGTTATAATCAAACTCTTTCAAAGGCACGCTGGCAGGAATACTTACTTGAATCATGCGTCCTTGTCCTTTGGATTTTAAGTCATAGGTACGTTCCTTGATTTCATCTGAAACCGACCCGTCTTCATTTTGGATTCTCACTTCACGACGTAGAGCAGAGAATTTCAATTCTCCAAAAGTCGTGTCTTTATCTAATACAATGCCATTTGCTAATCTCATCATTTTTCCCCTCTTTCTTTATTCTTTTTATCATGTCGTCAGCATGTAAAAGGTAATTTGTAAAACCACGAGTGCCGATTTTGTAGCCCTCTGCGGTAATACGTGGATTGACTAACTTCACACGTTCCTCAAAGCCGAAATGTTTTTTTCGCCAGCTTCAGCAGGAAGCACCACCACAATATCATCTGCTCTTTGAACATCAGAATAGAGATTATAGCTTCTTGATAAGACAGTTAGCCGTCCGTTGATTCTTCGCTGAACGACTTTATCCTCGCCAGCAAATTCTAAATTGCCGAATGTTTTTTCCATGTTGGGAATCACAAATTTAAGTTCCATATTTTTACCTATCCTTTCTTTTTTTATTGGCTGAATGAATGTTTGATGGTCTTAAAGAGTGGGGAACGACCTTTTGATTCTTGATTTTTTTGTTTTCATAAGTTCACTTCCTTTCAAAAATCGGGTAAAAAAATAGACACCTCATTTTTTGAAGTGTCTACCTATTAAATATTCAAATTTTATTGGAAGTATCTTTATATCTTCACTTTTCAAGGATAAATCGTCGTATCAAAGCTCATTCATAAGTAGTAAATTAGTAGTAAATTGAGTGGTTTTGACCTTGATAAAGTGTGATAAGTCCAGTTTTTATGCGGATAACTAGATTTTTATGCTATTTTTTTAATAATTAAAAAAAGTATAATCCAAAAGAATTATACTTTTCACTTAAACATAAGTATTTAAAACTGCTTTTTAAAAAGCTATATTTTGTTAACCAAATGTACTACTGCTTCTCCGGCTTCTACAAACTCAGCATTTATATAATTATCTCCATCAAAGCTAAGTATATCTCCTGCATTTAATATATGCTCTTCAACTTCATTTATATAAGCTTTTAACTTTCCCATTTATCACAGTAAAAGTTACATTTGCTTCCGGATGGTTGTGCTTAGGTATCGTATCTCCCTGCTTTCCCTTGTTTCTTTTTACCACCTTAAAATTAGCCTTATCTAAAACCAAGCCAATATTATTATATACTTCTGCCATATATGTACCCTCCAATTTAAAGATTTATTTGGTCTTTTTCTTAACTGTTATAAATCATACACTAGGAATTAGTCTGTAACATTAGTTACAAATTTTTAAATCAACTTTTTATTCTAATAAAATATATATATAAGCTACATATACAGCACCTATTGACCATATAAGCGGCTCTGCAAGTATTACTCCAAAGTATTTAGCTATAGGAACTAAGCATATAGTAAATATTATTTTTACAACTAATTCTAAAATACCTGACATAAGAGGTGTTATCTTATCATCCATAGCTTGTAATATACTTCTTGTTGTACAGAGCATAGCTAAAAGGGAAATAAAAATCTGTAAATCCCATATTTTGCATAGCTGTTGCTATAGTCATGGTATCTTTACTACTTATAATAAGTCCAAGTAATGGGACTCCTAAAACATATATTATAGTCCATGCAATAAGTCCCCAAACAATTCCTATAACTACAGAATTTAAAAATATTGTTTTATTCTATCATACTTTCCGGCACCGAAATTTTGACTGATAAAAGTTGCAGAAACTATGCTGAGTGCCGATAATGGCATCATCAGCATTTCTAATATTCTTCTGGCGGCTGTATGTGCAGTTATAACAATTATTCCTAAATTATTTATCCCTTTTTGTAAAAATTATACTTCCAAGAGAATATGCAGACATCATAAGTCCCATAGAAAGCCCCATAGTAAACATTTCCTTAAATAAAAATACTATTAAAGCTAAAATCCTCTTTTTCTAGGTAAAAATTCTTTATATGTTCTAAGGATAAAAACAAAAGCTAAGTATTGCTGATAATATTTGCGAAATAACTGTAGCTATGGCTGCTCCTGCTATTCCTACTTTAAAAAAACAAAGATAAATAACCAGTCCATTATAATATTACTCAAACAAGCTAAACCTAAAAAATTTCAAAGGAGTTTTACTATTTCCAACAGCTTGCATAAAACTCGCACACATATTATAAGACATAGTTGTTATCATACCGGCTAATATAATGAAAATATATTGATGTGCGGCACAAAAATATCGCTAGGAGTATCCAGACATTTTATGACAATAAAGGTAAACATATAATAGTTAGACTGATAGTTATTAAAAAATTCAATACAAACATAGTAGCTACTGCTTTCCTAAGTCTTTTATAGTCATTTTCTCCGAATATTCTGGCTACAACTATATTATAACCACTACTAAGCCCATTAGCAAAGTTTATAAGTACAGAATAAAGAGCAGCTGTAGAACCTACTGCAGCAACCTGCCTCATCTCCAAGACCCAAACCTACCATCATGGTATCAACAAAATTATAGACTTGTTGAAATAGTATACCTATGAGTATAGGTATCATAAATTTAATAGTAAGTTTTATTGGATCACCTTTTGTCATATCTAGGGTATTATTCATTCCTATCCTCCTTATTAGTCTTTTATAAGTCTCCATAAACAAGGATTTATATTGTATTCTTCTACTATCTTAGCAACTTCAGAAAATTTCTCTTCTTTTTACTGCCTTAGACTTAGATTTATTTAATATTGCTCTTATCAAAAATATTTTTAGGGGTATGCGAAAAATCAACAAACTCTAAAAATTTTTGTATCATAAGATTTATACTCAGTAAATTGGCTCTAATACTATCTGTTAATAAATCGCTAAATCTTTCTTTTATTAATCCATATCCGGTAAGGAGCTTATATCTATCAGTTTTTATTTGCTTAGCTATTTTCATGTTGACAACAAGGAACACTAAATATCATCTTTGCTCTCAATTAATAGCATTAAAAGTGCATAGTCTGTAGCCGTATCACAGGCATGAGCTTTTATAACTATATCCACATCAAACTTGGCCTCATATCCATTAATATCACCTATTTCAAATTTTTAATGTGTCATATGAATATGCCGCTTTATTACATTTTTCTATAACATCTTCTTTTAAATCCAAGCCCTATCATATTTATATTTATATTCTTTATGTATCTAAAATAATGATAAACCAAAAACTTAAATAGATTTGCCACAACCAAAATCTATGATATTTAAACTCTTATACTTTTCTTTCTTTACTACATCATCTATTATCTCTATAAATCTGTTGATTTGCTTATATTTATCATACATAGAAGAAACAACTTTTTCCTTCCTTGGTAAATATACCCATATCTATAAGTACATCTATAGCTTTTCCTTCTTCAAAAATATACTCCTTTTCTATTATGAGTGCTTTGTATTTTAGCAAGTTTATTTATATTGTTTTTGCTTCATTTTTATTATAAAAATTTTTCCTTTTTACTTATCTTAATACTATGCTCATTTTTCTCTGACCAAGCATTTAACTGTGTAAATTCATTTTCAAAAGAATATAAAATGGCTGTATATAAATTTTTCTTTTTACATTTTCATGAAAGACTTGCTTACTTGTATATCTTGCTATTTGATAATATTCTTCTTTCTTTTTCTATAACTATCTTTTTATAGCTTTCATTTACTTTTTAGCATTACTAAGAACAATTTTTAAATATATTTTCTTCAAATATTATATTAAGATAATCTAACATTTCACTCATAAAACAACTCCTTTTATGTATAGACGAAAGCATAAACTCTCGTCCTGTACTAAAGTGCGGGAAAAGGGACTGAACCCTCACGATTGTATAATCACTAGATCCTTAGTCTAGCCTGTCTGCCAATTCCAGCATCCCCGCGAATACTTGTATAAGATACCATAGATACAAATATTTTTGCAAGCACTTTTTATAACTCTTTAGCCTAACTTTCCTAACTTGTCTTCTCTAAATTATAATAAAATTTAAAAATTTAGAGATATGAGGACTACAATTATGGGAATTAATTATTTACAAGATTTACCTACTCGGAAGAGATTAAACTACAGTTTCCTTTAAACAAGGAACTCATAGAGAAAATTTTGATAAAAATATTTCTGATATTTTTACAGGAAAAGTGATAAATTTTAGTTATAATAGGCCCTTGTTCTGCTGATAATGAAAATTCAGTTTTAGAATATACAAAACGTTTGGCTAAGGTGCAAGAAAAAGATTAAAAGATAAAATACTACTATCCCTAGGGGTTTATACCGGAAAAGCCTAGAACTAACGGTGATAGCTATAAGGACTACTTCATCAACCTGACCTGAACAAAAACCTAATATGCATGATGGTATAATAGCTATTAGAAAAATGCACTTACGAGTTATAGAAGAAACAGGATTTTTACCGCTGATGAAATGCTTTATGTTGATAATCTTACTTATCTTGATGATTTACTGTCTTACATAGCTATAGGTGCAAGATCAGTTGAAAATCAAGAACATGAGACTTACAGCCAGTGCTTGTGATGTTCCTGTAGGCATGAAAAATCCTACTTCAGGTGATTTATCTGTACATGCTTTAATGCTATTTATTCAGCACAACAAAAACATCAATTCATACATAGAGGTGTGGAAGTTATGAGTGATGGAGACCAATTAAGTCACGCTATACTTAGAGGCTAGTTGATCAATACGGTACAAATATACCAAATTACCATTATGAGGATATTCATAGAGTCATTGATTTGTATCAAGAAAGAGATTTATTAAACCCTGCTATCATAATAGATGCTAACCATGCAAATTCTAACAAAAATACAAGGAACAAACTAGAATAGTAAAAGAAATTCTTCATTCCAGAAATCATTCAGAAGATATACATAAGTATGTAAAAGGTGTTATGATTGAAAGCTATCTTGAAGAAGGTACACAAAAGATTGAAACACACAGTAAATCTATTACTGACCCTTGTCTTGGTTGGGATGATAGTGAAAAACTTCTCCTTGATATGTATAATATATTATAGTATTTAAGATTTCGAGTATATAATTATCCATAATTATATACTTAGTTTATTACATACTTATTATATAAAAATTGCTTAGATCTTATAGTCTCAAGCAATTTTTATATAGAATTTTTAAGTTTTTAATTAGCTTATCTCCTTAGCTTTCTACAGTTTCCTTTACTAATTTCTTTATCGGCACTGAACTTATTTACAATATCAGGAACCATATCAAGAATTTTAGTTATAGCATCCTGAGACTCTTACATTTACAAGCTTAGTTACGCCATTTTGTATAATCAAAAACAGTTGAAGGACTGAGTTTAGCACTCATTCCACCACCACCATTATTCTTAGAATTATCATAAAATGCACCTGAAGCTACACCACAACTAACATCAACCAAAGGAACTATTATAGTATCCTCTATTTTAGTGAGGCTCTCCACTACTGTTTTGCACTCATAAGACCATCTAATCCTTTAAACATAGTTTCTAGGAACTAATGATTGCATTATCTTTATCTGCCATAATATTATCTCCAATCCTTAAAATAATTTTTCTCTCTATATAAAGTATATAATCTTCTAATATTCTTATCAAAAATCCTATAATCAAAATATATAATATGTATACAAGCTGTATTCTACCTCTTATATCTAAATTAATATCTATTATTTCATTATTAAAACAGGTATTATCTCTACCTCTATAATATTTAGATGTAGTAGAGAAATATACCCTACTATATTCGTTGTTGTGTAGTGGATCTTCAAATCCAAAACTCTACTTTCCTTTTTACTCTTTGTGGTAAAATATGTTTTAATAGTTTTTATTAGTAACTCAACAATATTTTTATAGCTAATCTATCGTCTTTTATGCTTTAAATATCTTCTTCTATCAAACTGCCCTAATCTATGCTTAGTCTAGTCTTTAAATATGTTGATTTTATCTTTTATAAAAATCTCATACCGGACTTTTGATTTTTCTGTCATTAAAGTCCTTTTATGCTTAAAATGTCTTTTGTCTGCCCCAGTATTCTTTTATTTTCTTCTATTATAACTATCTTTTTAAAAATTATTTTTATCTTTTAAAATTTTCTCGCTTATCAGCTTTGAAAGTATCTGACCCTTTTGTGTAGCGAAAATATCATCTTTTCTATTTGTAAATTCTTTATTATCACAAATACTTTCTTTATATAAACTATTTTCTTCTATAACAATATTTTCGCTATCATCACTATTTTCTTCACTATCATCTTCATCATTTGAAAAATAGTAAAATTAAAATATCTTAAAGCATATTCCAAATTATCTTATATACCAAACGAAAATCTAAATATATATAGATAATTAGCATTTAATTTAATATCTATCTTTATATATAACAATTCTGTTTTATAATTCAAAGGAGCTATAAGTATAAGTAATATAATTATATCAAAAGGCTAATATGAATAATACTATAAAAGCTATAATTTTTAAAATGCCTAATATTATACCTAAACATACCCGTCCTTTTCTCACTATAAATATAGATTATACTTTACTACTCTCTTTCAAAAATATTTTTGATAATCAAAAGAAGATGTATTTTTATAAATCCCCATCAACTATAATCTCTTTATAAGCTCATTTGTTTTCATATCTGATATTACAGCCAAAACCCAATATCAAAATATTAGTCTTGCTCACGTTTATGAAATAAATTTCTTTTATAATATATAGCATTGAAGATAACTTGACTTATTATACAAAAGCTCTCCCGTCTATCAATGCAATAATATACAAAAAGGAGTTAAAGATCTTTATTAACAGACTTTTATCAGCTTAAACTTTTTTGAAGCTTTTTCACCATAAAACAAATCTTTTACTCCATTTCATATTCACCTCTATAAACTTATATACTTAATGTAAGATATCCTATTTTTGTGCCAAATTTTAATATCATTTTTCTTAATAAGTCTAAAAGCTGCATTAACAGATTGTTTCAACTTCTTTTACGAGTACCATTAAATCTGTGTTCTTCAACTTTCACGGTATGAGCAAAATAGCGTTATATACACTAAACCTACAGGTTTTGTAGGTGTTCCAACATCAGGACCTGCTATACCTGTAACAGAAAGAGCCGCATCAGCTCCTGCTGCAAGAGTTGCTCATTGCCATTTCCTTAGCTGTTTGCTCACTAACTGCACCATACTTTTTCAGGGTCATCTTACTAACATTCAAAAGTCTTTTCTCTTTGCTTTATTTGTATAAGTAATAAAAACCTTCTCTGAAATACTTTGAAACACCCGAACATCTATAAATCTAGCTGCCAACATCTCCACCCAGTGAAAGACTCCAGCAGTTGCAATACTTATTTCATGCCCTCCAGTAATACAACAGACATTTCAAGGTTTATATCTTGCTTAGTCGAGAATATCCTCTCGCCAAAAATCACTTTTGATTTGCTTATATACGGTTTTATTTTTGCCTCAGCTTTCATCTTCACTATCACCGCAGCGGATAAAACTATATCTATCTCCATATTTTCCTGTACTTTTATTTCTATTTTAGGTTCATTTTCGCTACTAAAGTAGCCATCTTTTTCTCAACCTCTTCTTTAGTAATTCCATAACATTTAACAGTTTTATATCTTGTTACAAGTGCTTCATTCATAATATTAACCTCTTAAATTTCCCTTTGTTATAACACTATGATTTTTATATATATAATCTATAAGGATACTATAGTCAGAATAAGCATCAAGTATACAAAAATTGTGTTGCTAAATCAAGTGCAGGCCATCTTAATAATAAAAAGTATAACTGCGATCATCTGAGATATAGTTTTAAATTTTCCCATTTACTGGCTGCAATAACAACACCCGCATCACTAGCCACCAATCTAAATCCACTTATTATAAATTTCTGGCACAATTACTAATACTATCCAAGCCGGTATCAGGTCTAACTCTATAAAAATATAGTGCAGAACAAACTAAAAGCTTATCTGCCAAGGATCCATAAATTTTCCAAAAATTAGTAATTAAATTATATTTTCTAGCTATATAACCATCCAAAGTATCTGTTAAAGCCGCTAATATAAAAATAAAAGTAGCTATATATCTTAAAGTAGGATTTTCACCTTTTGTAAAAGTAATAAAACTACAAAAAGTGGTATCATAAATACTCTAAGTAACGTTAATTTATTGGGTAAATTCATGCTATTTCTCCTATTAAATCATATTCTGATCGAGTCTGTAACTAATACCTCAACAAAATCTCCTGATATATGATTAAAATCAGAATTAATAAATATACAACCATCACACATCAGGTATATCCATATACGTTCTACCTACGTAAACATCTTCATCTGTAAGCTTTCCTTCTATGACAACCTTTAATGTCTTTTCCAACCATCTTTTGACAACTTGTTCTTAGATATATCTTGTTGTAAGAGCATAATCTCATCTCTTCTATATACTTTTATATCTTCATCTATTTGATCTTCAAAAGCGGCCGTCGGTGTACCTTCTTCTTCACTATAAGTAAATACACCAAGTCTATCAAATTCCATTCCAGAAACAAAATCTACTAAATCAGCAAAGTCACTTTCATCTTCTCCCGAAAACCGGTTATAAATGTCGTTCTAAGAACTATATCAGGAATCTTAGCTCTAAAGCTTTTTAATAGTTTCTCTTATTTCACTTTTGCCTGGTACGCCTAGCCATACGTCTTTAATATCTTATCACTGGTGCATGTTGTATAGGTATATCATGATACAAATCTTATCTTGAGCGGCTATTGTTTCTATAAGCTCATCTGTTATCTCTTCAGGATAACAATATAAAAATTCTTATCCATTCTATTTCTTCTATTTTTAACTAACTCTTCTAATAAGGTAGGCAAACTCTTTTTGCCATAAATATCCGTACCATAAAGAGTAGTTTCTGTGCCACCAATATAAGCTCCTCTAACTCCTCACTTGCAAGTTCTCTAGCCTGCTTTACTAAAACATCTATAGGATAAGATTTATAATGACCACGCAAACTAGGAATTATACAATATGTACAATTTTTATCACAACCCTCTGCGATTTTTACATGCACGTACCAATTACCACTAGAGTTTTTCTCTTTGTAGTAATATTAGTAATCTATCTAAATCTCAAAAATTTATATTCTTCTTCCGCTAAAACTTCATTTATTACTTCCACAATTTTATCATAACTGGATGTACCCAACTAAAGCATCCCACCTCAGGTATCTCTTTTCAAAAATCTCATCTTTGTATCTTTGAGCCATACAACCACTGACAATAAGAACCTTTAGATTAGCTTTTTAATCTGGCAACATCTAAAAGATAGTTTCTATACTTTCTTCCTTAGCTCCAGAATAAAAACAACAAGTATTTACTATAATCATCATTCGCTTTCAAATTCATTATCTGTATAATCAAATCCATATTCTGCACTCAAGACCCAACATCATTTCCGCATCTACTGTATTTTTTATCACAGCCTAATGAAATCATATTGATTTTCATAATTTTTCCTCTTACTAAGTTTACCCTTATTCGCTAATTTGAGCTTTTATATCTCCTCCTCTTCATTAGCATCATCTGATACTATTTTTACTTTGATTTATATAATTCATCCATCGCAATAGATAAAGGTTTCTTACCTTTATTCTTACTCCGCTTCCTCACCTGCTATAAGTTGTCTAGCTCTTTTCGCAGTTGCTATAACTATAGAATAACGACTCTGAACAACAGGTTGTTCCCCTTGTTCTACCTCTTTATTTACAACATTAATTAAGTCTGTACATGATGGATGTAACATCTATTTCTCCTCCTGTAAAAATTCTTTTTCTAAATCCTTTTTAATAATATCTATTAAGTTTATATTATATGATACTTTACTCTTTTTGACTTTGTATAAGCTGATGTAAATTATCAACTGCCCTCATTTAAGTTAATCATTTATGAGTATATAATCATATTTCTCCATACCGCTTGCTTCCTCAGCGCTCTTTTTAACCTAGCCTTTATTTTTGATCTACATTTTCTGTTTTTCTACCTTCAAGTCGTTCTTTAAAGATAAGGCATTAGGAGTAGATATGAATATAAGCATAGCCTCAGGATATTTTTCTTTTACCTTAATGCAATCCTTGAATTTCAATTCATGCATAACATCTTGACCCTTTTTCTAATTTATCCATAACATAAGATTTTGGAGTTCCATAATAGTTACCGACATAGGAAGCATATTCTAAATGCATCCTCTCTAATCATATCCTCAAACTCTTCCTTAGTTTTAAAGAAATATGATTTTCCATCAATCTCGCTTCTCTTGGTTTTCTGGTAGTTGCTGAAATGGATAAAGAATAATTATTATATATAGCATTTCATTTAATAAAGTTCCTTTACCTGCACCTGAGAAGCCTGATATTATAGTTAATATACCTTTTTTCATTTCTTATCTCTATTCTAAATTTTGTATTTGCTCTCTTATCTACTTCCGTCTTTAACAAAATAGCTCTATCTGCTTTATATCTACATTTGCAGATTTAGAAAGGATAGTATTACTTTTCTCTATTCATCTCTTGAGCTATAAAATCAAGCTTCCTGCCTACACTACCACCGGCTTCAAGCTCAGCCTTAACAGCTTTGATATGACTATCCAATCTAAAGTAAGTTCTTCATCTATACAAACTTTATCAGCATAAACAGCAACTTCCGTTAAAATTCTATTTTCATCTATGTTATTACTTATGAGTAATCTTTTACTTTTTGTTTCTAACTTATTTTTATAATCTTCTATAAGTTCAGGTGCCTTTTTCAATATATAATTTGCCTGCTCTTTGCATAAAATCAAGTTTTTCAAGTAAATCACTCTTTTAGATGCTTTCCTTCATTTTCTCTGGATTTATTAAATTCAAGCAATGCCTTATCAAGTATAGGCTCCATTAACTGCCAAAACTATACCATCATCTTCTACACTTTCTTCCATAGAAATCACTTCCAGTAGTCTAATTAAGGTTGAAACTTTAAGATTGTTTACTATCCTAAAATCTTTCAACATTTGATTACTAAAACTCACAATAAGATTTTTGCAACATCATAATTATATCTCAAATTACTTGCTTTCTGCTTATAATCCTCAAAAGCTTATATATAAATCTACCTTACCTCTACTAATAAAGTACTATTTTTCTTCTGATATTACTTTCAAAGGCATTAAAACGTCTAGGCATCTTAATACTCAAATCCAAATATCTGTGATTAACAGCTTTTACTCAACTATTATCTTATGTTCATTATTGATCCATGGCTCTTCCGAAGCCTGTCATACTAAGTATCACTGCGATTACCTCTTTAGCATATATGAATTTAATTATATTACTTAACGCTGGACATGTCAAAATAAAATTAATATAAAATCTAGTCTAGATAAATACTAAAGTAATTTCTTGAAAGGAGATAGCTTATGGCATTGATGGTTTAGTAATGGCTATGTGCTATGAACTAAAAGACTTCTCTAGTTAATGCGAAGAATTGCAAAATAGCTATGCCAGAATAAAGACGAACTCTTAATAAGTATTAAGAATAATTCTAAGACTTTCCGTTTGCTCATATCAGCTAATGCAAGCTTCACACTTATCTATCTTAGTGATGTAACAAGCAAAGTCCCATCCAAGCTCCTGCCTTTTTGTATGTTTCTTAGAAAATATATAGGCTCGGCTAAAATACTTGATATTTATATGGATAGTTTGGAACGCATTATCACCATAGAACTGGAACATAATGACGAATTAGGTGATAAATCCTGATAATTTTTGAAATGATGGGGCAAACATAGTAATATTATATTTACTGATAATGAATTTAAAATATTAGATAGCATAAAAGAATGTAATGCTCTACTTCCTCTCTTAGAGAAGTTTTACGAAGAAGATATTTTTACCTGAAAGAACTAAAAGAAAATAAACCCTTAGAATTAAATCTTATTCAGTTTACTTCTCTTAAAAGAAAAGTAAGGAAAATGTACTTGTTTCTTATATTTGAATTTTTCCCGGACTTAGTCCACTTCTTGCTGATGAGTTATGTACTAGAGCAAACATAGGTAGCGAACGTCTTGCTTCATCTCTTTTCTGAAATAGAAATAACTCATTTATTTAGAACTTTTGAACTTTTTAATAGAAGATATAGAAATAGATTTTTGCCTAATATAATATACAAAGATGATGAACCTATTGAGTTTTCCAGTACAGAACTAAGCTCTTATGATAATTCAAACTTTTAAAGTAGTACATTTTGATAATATAAGTAAACTACTATTTGAATATTACTCTACAAAAAGATACTTATATAAGAATAAAACAAAAATCAGCTGACCTCAGAAAAATAGTATCTACTATAATGAGAGAAATACTAAAAAGTTTGATTTGCACAACTTCTAGATACAGATAAAATGATAAATTCAAAATTTACGGTGATTTACCACTACTTTATGGCTATGAGCCAAAGGGTGGAGAAAAAGAGATTATTTGTCTAAACTATTATAGTGATAATAAGGAGATTAAAATTTCTTGATGATACTCTTTAAAGTGCCATAGAAAATGCAAAAATATTATGATAAATATAAGCTAAATTAAAAGAACAAAAGATGCCTTGTCCGATCAGATAGAAAAACAGTTTGGACATAGAACATCTTGAAAGTATTTTTAACCAGCCTTGACTTAGCAAGTGGTGAAGATGATCTTGCACAAACAAAAGAGGAACTATCTGAATACTCTTATATTAAAAAGAAGTCCTAGTACAAAGAAAGAAATAAACTTGTATCAAAACCTCTACATTTTATTTGCAGAGATGGTTTCTGATATTTTGTTGGTAAAATAATTTTCAAAATGAAGAGCTTGCTTTAAACTGGCAAGTGGCAAATGATTGGTGTTTCACGCAAAAACTCTCCCGTAGTCATGTTATTGTAAAATCTGAAAATAAAGAACTTAGCGATAAATGCTTGAAGAAGCAGCTGCTCTAGCTGCATTACTACTACTGCGAATAGACTTAGTCCAAAGGTAGAGGTCGATTATATACAAAAGAAGAACCTCAAAAGTTCCTAATGCCGCCCCCGGCTTTGTTATATATCATAGTAATTGGTCTATGAATGTTAGTCCAGTAATAAACTTGAACAAATTATAGTAAAATTTACAATATACCATAACTCATTTATTATTAATTTATTGTATGTTTTCAGAGGTAAAACCACTTAAACAAAAATAGTCTAAGTGGTTTTATATACTTTTTGTGAGTATATCGGCTAGCTTACTTTTCATTCTCAGAATTTCAAATTACTCATTCATTATTATATCATGTGATTCTCCTTTGAAACCCAAATTATAGCAAAACTATGAGTACCAAGCCTACAAAATAATTATCCATACTATCAGAAAAATATCATCATAATATCCGCACCATAGCCTATTCTGGTAAAATCTTTACTTATACCTACACAAGGCACATATAACAAATGAATTTCTATTTTTCTGCTTTCACACAGCTAATCTTCGGCTCCATTAAACCAAAAACAGCCTTTTTCTAAATCATCAAAAGAACTTATCCTATAAAATACATATTTTTATCTAAATTAGGTAAATATAAATTCACTTCTCCATATCTTCCTTCAAAGATTTTCTTCATAAAAGAAGATAAATCCACTCAAAGGATGATAAGCACAGATATTAATTTCTTCCTTTGAAATTTTCGAGATATTTTTCAAAAGTACTATTTTCACTACATTTCTTTTTCAAACTCTTTTGTATTTTCTTTTTCTATAAGCTCTTTTCTGCTTAGCTTTCATCAATCAAATCCCCAAGTCTGTAACATTTCCATCTTTCTCAACTATCGAAATATTATTCAAATTGGCTCTAAGGCTTTCTCTTACATTTTTTATATATTCAGCTCTAAGAACAGCTTGCTCTTTCTTTCTCCTCATCAGTCAAACCTACAGCTTTTTGATTTTCTTGCCAATTCATTTATTCTATTTATACCATTTTAACTCCCATCTTTTCAAACTCTATAAGACTATATCCTCTCTTTTATTAGCTTTGAATAAAGTTCCTACATTTTTCCCTGCAATTATATCTGCTATATTTTCAAGCCTACCAGCATTGCACAGCATATCTGCACCTGAATAGGTACTTAACAAAGTATGTAATTTTTGGTGTTCATTCCACCTGTTCCTACATTTGAAGATGTATCTTTTCCAAGAGCGAGTATCTTATCATCTATCTGCTCTACTTCTTCTATAAATTTTGCTTCTGTATCTAGATCATCAGTATATGCTTCACCGATATCTGATAACAAGATAAGTAAATCTGCATCACTAAAAGAAGCTACTATAGTAAGATAAGGTATCATTATCACCTACTTTAATCTCATCTGTTGCTATAGTATCATTTTCATTTCTACTATAGGAACACTCCCAAGATTTCCATCAACAACTCTAAGAATGTATTATGTGCATTAACTCCTCTGCTTCACTGTCGTTATAGTAGATTTTGTCATAAGTATTTGAGAAGCTATAATATTATATTCTGCAAATATTCTTTGATATATCATCATAAGCTTAGCCTGTCCAACTGCTGCAAAAGCTTGTTTTTTAGCTAAGGTACTAGGTCTTTCATCTTGCGTAAATGTATGCCTGCTCGCTATAGCCCCTGATGAAACTAGAACAACCTCTCTACCCTCACCTTTTTAAAATCTGCTATTTGCCTAACTAACTTTTCTATCTTTCCCTAAGTTAATTTCACCTGTTTTTCATGTGTAATACCTGAAGACCTATTTTTATTACTATTCTCTTTTTATCTTTAAATACTTTTTTCATCTTTACTCCTAAAAACTGTATGTTTTATTAATAAATTCTCGCAACCTTTAATCCATCCATAGCTGCACTGGTTATTCCCCGCGTAGCCTGCACCTCTCCACACGGGAAATAGTCCTCTTCATATTAGCTTGCATATTTTCATCTCGTATAATTTTTATCGGTGATGAAGTTCTGCTTTCTATAGCAAGCAAAATAGTGTCTCCCACCGCAAATCCTGATATATCAAATTCGCATAGCTTCTTTTTATGGAAGAACTTATATATTCCGTAAGACTTCATTTATATTAGCAAATGTATACAAACCTTTTTATATCCGGGTTTTACTTTTTCCAAAAGCTTTAGAAGATTGATCTTTTATAAAATTCCATATAATTGACAGGTATTTTAGAATTACTAAATCAAACACTTTCTTCTCCAACATTTCTTGGAAATACAGTCCGCAAGTACACCTTCTTTTTCCTGTATATTTTTCAAAAATCTTTCTTATCTACAGTTACTATAATAGCTGAATTTTGCAAATTACTGCTGGCTCTATCATTATAAGACATACCATTTACAACCTATTTTCCATTAAGACTCTGAGGCATTCACTACATAAACCGCCCTGGACACATACAAAAATGAATATACACCTCTGCTGTCTTTAGTTGTATAGCTTAACTTATAAGGGAGCCGGAGATACCTGTCTATAGAACTTTTCACCAAATTGTGATTTATCTATCATTTCCTGAGAATGTATTACTCTAAAACCTACAGCAAAACTTTTTAGCCTCTATATCGACCTTTTTCTCATTAAGCATATAAAAAGTATCTCTAGCACTATGTCCACAAGCTAAAATCAGTATATCTGTTTTTATTATTCGCCATCGCTAAGTCTTATAGCTTCAATTTTATTGTCTTCATATAAAATTTCTTTCATACAAGTATTAAATCTATATCAGCACCTAAACTTTTTATCTCTTCTCTTATGCTTTTAACTACATCTTTTTAACTTATCAGTACCTACATGCGGCTTATAATCATATAATATCTTCTCATCAGCCCCATGCTTTTACTAAGGTTTCCAAAAACGAAAGTATTTCTTCCTGTACTATCTTTAACTAGAGTATTTAATTTCCCATCTGAAAATGTTCCGCCCACCTTCTCCAAAACTAACATTAGATTCTTCATTTAATTTTCCGCTAGTCCAAAATTCTTCAACAGTTGAGGTTCTGCTATCTACATCCTCGCCTCTTTTCTATAACTATAGGCCTCAAACCTGCTCTTGCAAGACTAGTGCAGCAAAAATTCTGCCGGACCAAAAACCTACTACAGGTCTATACTATTTTCTATCTCCTGTACACTCTATCTATATATATAATATCTTTAGACTTGGATATATTATTATTTTTAGAACTTTTCTTTAATATCTTATTTTTCATCTTTTACTTTACTATCTATATTATAAGAATATAAAATATCCCTTTTCTTTCTTGCATCTACTGATTGTCTGCGTATCTTATAAGATATGATTTCATTTTCTTTTTATATTAAGTATATGAGCTATACTAAGCTCACTCTATTATGTAAAATACTTATATTTAGATTATTAAGTCTAAGCATATCTGCTTTTCTATCTTTTTATTTATTAAAAAGTCTGGCTACTAAAGCGGCACTGAAAATGCCCATTGTAAATTGTATCCTCCACACATAGCATCTACATCTACTATTTCTCCTATAAAAACAGATTATTTTTCATATTCCAAGTTTTCACCAGATTTTCTAATGGAATACCACCCGTACAAACTCTAGTGCTTTTTCAAACCGGACATTCTTATAGCCTTAAATTTTGAAGATTCAAGAGTTTTTGCCAATACTTCATATCCTCATCACTCTAGTTCTTCTTTTTAACTTATTCTCCTTTATTCCTGCTCTCTTTTAATATAGCCAAGGATAATTTATCATTTAGAACACCCCTAAGTAGATTTTTGTCATATCTAATATTCTCAATATTTAATCTACTTTTCAAAAAGTTAATTTTATCTACTACTTGAGGTAGAAAATCTATATTTATATTTTACATTTTTCTTTCTGATAAAGCCTTACTAAGTTTAGGAGAAAGTTGGAATATCGGTATACCTGATAAACCATAATCTGTTATCTGAACTTTGCCCATAGTCATCCAAGATGAACTCATTTTTCTGCAATAAGGCTTGCTTTTTGCCATTGTTCTACTACCTGTAGCTGACCTTGAAAAATTCTTTTTCTTCAAGGTAAACCGGACATAAAGCAGGAGAAAAATTCTCTATACTCTATTTGTAAATTTCTAAGTAATTCAAGAGATGAGCCATCACTGCCTGAAATCGGAAAGGCTCTTAGATCCGCTTGCAAAAATTATGGTTTCAAAATCTAATTTTATTTTCTCTTGTATACACTCTGTATATCTTTCTTATCTTTTAGATAGTCTATACATTTTATTTTTGTATCTAAATAGACTTTTACTCCTAATCTCTCAATTTCAGATACTAAAAGCTTGTCTTACTTGACCAGCTTGCTCTGGAATATGGATATATATATCCTCTCTATCTAGTGTTCTACTCCTAAAGACCTAAAAATCTATAGTTTTATCTACAGAATATTTTTCTATAATAGAATATGCTTTTTATTATTATAATATTCTTTGATACTTTGTTTTTATTAGTATAATTGCATCTTCCATTACCTGTAGATAATATCTTTTTCCAAGCTCGGCTCCTTGTTCTATTATACTTATATCCAGACTATTTCTTGCAGCCAAAATAGAAAATATAACCCGAAGCCCCACCGCCAATTACTAAAAATCTTCATCTTTACCTACATCAATCTAAACTTTGACAAAATACTTATAATCTTTTTCCCTTTGGCATAAGTAATAATTCTTCCTTTGTCAAAGTTCTAGTAAGAATGAGTAAAAATAGGATAAATAAAAATCGCAACAAACATAGGTATTATACTTGAAACTAAATTACTTCTTATAAACTTATCCAAAAATGTGTACACTAAAAATATTACTACACCCATAAGTAAGGAACATATAAGAGGCATAATATAAGTCTTAAATATTTCTTGCTTGTATAAAAGTCTGTTCTTTATTGATAAAGCATTAAATATACAAATAAGTAAAGCAAATAAGATATTAGCAAAAACCAGACCATAAGTCCCTAAAGAAAAGATATTCAAAAATACTAATAAAAGACTATATGTATAGCTAAAGACATCGCCGCATTTCTAACCGCAGGTTCATATTGTTAGTTCCCTGTAAAATTGCATTACTTACAGTTGAAACTGAATACAAAAATAACTGCTATAGAACCTACTTGCATAAGACTTACTGCTTCTACACTTGTTCCAAAACAATAAACTGATAATAGGTTTTGCCAAGACTGCAAGACCTACTGCAGCAGGAGCACTTACTAACATTGCAAATCTTATAGCCACAGCTATACTGCTGAATTTACTCTTTACTCTACTCTCCACCGCACTCGCCTTACTAAGCTCAGGTATCAAAGAGTTTGATAAAGAATTTGTAATAGCAACTGAACATTTATCAATATTAAATATTTACTGGTATATATACTATATTCCTTTGCTGTATCAGCTGCAAGCCCCAAAAATGCCATACTATGTCCGAAAAATAGCACCATCTATTATGCTATTAATATTATAAATAGCTGTACTTGCTATGACAGGAATAACTGTATAAAAAGAACTGTCGTAATATTAGAATATGTTTCTAATTTATATCTCATCACTATTTATCTAGATTTAAAAACTGAAAATAAAATAGTAATACTAAGCTTATATACGCAAAAGCTCCTCGCACCTGTACCTATAGTACCACCTGCAGCACCATAAGCTCTGGAAATAGTTAAAGTTTTTAGACTGCTCTATAGCCATATCTTTTAAATAACTTGCAGCAAATACACTAACTATAGCATTAATTATTTGTTCTATAATTTGAGAAACAGCTGTAGGTATCATTGTTGAATGACCTTTGGTAATAACCTCTATATACACCAAGATGCTATGACCCAAATAGTAGGAGCCAAAGCTTTTAGTGCTATTGTGGCAGGTGGGTCATTAAATACTGTCTTAGCCAGAAAATCAGCTAAAAACCATATAAAAGAAAAACCTATAAAACCTACTATCGAAGCATATACTAAAGCTGCACTCAAAATTCTTCCGGCATTTTTATATGTCTTTTTCCCTATTCGCTGAAAATCATCTTTTGATACAGCTAATGGCAAGCTATATGATGATAAATAATAATGAATATATGTTGAAAGCTTGTGAATAACAACTCCATTCCTCCTCCTACTATTCTGGTAAGAGGTATTCTATATATAAGACCTATTATTCTGACAAAATACCTGCAGTAGCGGCATAGAACCTGAACAATAAAAATTATCTTTTTAGTTTTCAACATTTGTTTTGTTTCCATTTGAATCTAATATCTCCGTCTTAGCAAAAATTTCTTTTTATCTACTATACATATCCAAGTTTTACCCGATTAAATTCTATTTCATTACCTCCATATCATAATAATACGTTGTTCCAAATTGACTTTTTGATAATCTTTATAGGAATATACTTCCCTAGTAATAAAATATCCTTCATTTTCTTCATGCAAAGCCACATCTCTATACTCTGTACTTGCATAATGTTCCATCTCTATTATAGCTTATAATAATATTATCTCACTGCTATTTGAGAACCATCGCTAATATGCTTATCTCCATACTGAAATCTATAATACAAAGCATCTTTATCAATATAGATGAAATATGGATTATTATATGTATATCCGATAATCACTTTTGCTTCTTTTCCTTTTTCCAGCTTATTATCTCTAAATTTAATATTTCTATAAGTTTCTTCGTAATTTTCTATATGAAAAATCTCTTTATAGCTACTAATTCTGGCACTCGTATAAGCATTATGAGGTCATCTTTTGTTCTATAAAAATATGAATTCCCTTTATCTCACACCATTTATATTATCAACATTTTTCAGATAAGGAAGAGCAAAAGTTGATTGTCCGAAATGTGCCAATATAGCATCCTACCTTCTCGCAAATATGTATAGTATGTCCTTGCAAGAGCGTACACTACCTATCCTATCCATATCATCATAATCTTCTATAAGAGCCACATATCTGTTCATTTCACCCGCAGGAGCTTCATATACTATATCCGCTCTATTTAAACCAAATTGTGGCCTTGCTTTCTATCATTACTTATCATAACAGCTAAAGGGCGTCTCATTTCCTATAGCTTCACATCTACCATTTTACCGCTTAAAAACGAGCTTTATTTTACCATCTTTTCCTTATACGGAAATCTTTGCCAACTTCCTTAGACTTCTTCCTCTTTATTGTTTCTTCTTGCTTAGTCTCTTTAACTTCCGTACTAACTTCTATTTTAATTTCTTTCTCATCTTTATTAACTTTATTCGCATTTTTCACACAAGCAGATAAGGTAAAGTCATTATACAAATCATAGCTAATTTGATACTTCTCATCTCTATATCCCCAAATCCAAAAATTTGTCGTTGTCTGGAGAACATCTCATCTTCTTTTGTCATATGATCATATCCGAGTAAATGAAGAATACTATGTATAACCAAAAAGCTAATTTCTTTTTCTTGTATGTCCATATTCATTAGCCTGTTTAATGATATGCTCAGCTGATAAATATTATATCTCCCAGCATAAGTTCCCCTGTATCATAATTAAAGCTTGCCTTATCCTCATCAAAAATTTTTGCCAATCTAGCAGCTTTTTCAAACTCATTTAACGGAAAAGATAGTACATCTGTTGACCTATCTATCTCTCTAAACTCTTTATTTATTTCATGTATTCTTTCATCATCTACTATAGTTACACTTATCTCACATTCTATAAGGAACTTTTTCAAAAATCCAAGCTAAATTTATACTATCTTCTATTATTTTTCTGTATGGTATATTTAGCTTTATATCAGATTCATTTTCTATACATATAGTCATAAAAACTCCTTAAGACTTAGCAGTCTTTCTTCTACCGGATTTCTTTTCTCAAACTTATCATAAGCTTTCTACTATCTTTTGCACCAAAGGATGTCTGACTACGTCTTTATTAGTTAAAGTGCATATACCCATATCATCAATACCGCTAAGTACCTTTAATGCAGTATCTAAACCTGATGTTTGTCCTGCCGGCAAGTCTTTTTGGCTTTGGTCTCCTGTTACAACTACTTTAGAACCAAAACCTATACGAGTTAAAAACATTTTCATCTGTGCAGGTGTAGTATTTTTGCGCTTCATCTAAGATTATATAAGCATTATCTAAAGTTCTACCACGCATATAGGCTAAGGGAGCAACTTCTATAAGTCCCTTACTTGCATTATGCATATATACATCAGCTCCCATTATTTGATGCAAAGCATCATACAAAGGACGTAAATATGGATCTATCTTACTTTGCAAATCTCCGGTTAAAAAACCTAATTTCTCTCCTGCTTCTATAGCCGGTCTTGTAAGTATTATTCTGCTTACTTCTCCTTCTTTAAATGCTTGTATAGCTATAAAGCCATAGCAATATATGTTTTTCCTGTTCCTGCCGGACCTACTCCAAATACTATCATCTGATTAAATCTGCATATTCCTTTTGGACCTAATGTCTTTGGTTTTATAGGTTTCACCTTAATATAGTTTTTAGCAATAATCTTTCATTCGCTTCTCACAATTTATCTTCTTCCCTCTGTAAATGATATATAGCGAACAGCATAATCAACATTTTGCTCTGTTACATGATTACCTCTTTTAGAAAGCTCTACTAATGTAAGTTAAATATCGATCTGGTCTCTTTTCCACACTACTTCTCTCCTCGTCCTATGAGCTTAATTTCTCCATTTCTTTCTATAAGAGTTACTATATGTTCTTTCTATTTTCTTTTTAGATATATATCTAATTTCTCCACAAACATTTCTTTTCATGTTCTATAGGCATATCTATAATATTTTCTATATAATACTCAAGTCTATCTCCTTGTTTTATATTTTACATTTTATTTGTAATTATAACAAATTTTTGTTTAGATGTATATATATTGAAATACCCGACTATTCGCTAGACACCATTGCAAAAATCCCTCTCATAAAAATCTGAAAGGGATTTTAAATATTATAGTTTTTCTATTTCAATCGTAAAGGATTGGATATTCTTCCATAATAATAACAGGTAACTTTATATCCACCTGCAATAAAACTTGCTCCGGTCTTTTCTTCATTACTCTTATCCTATATCTAGCGTCTTTATATAAGACCCTAGGATATACTATAATAGGTGCAGGATTTGCTTGTAGACTGGTAACAATCTATACTCGAGTAAGCCTGTAGATCTCATCTCTCAGACATAAACTCCCACGCTGTAACTCTAGTATTATCATAAGGAGCACTTTAGTCTATAGCATCTCCTTCATGAACAAGCTCATCGTATTTTTATACTCTTCAATTTGAGATTTAACTATTCTATGTTCTTTCTTCTGTCCAATTTGGTTAAACTCAAGTTCATAACCAAAGCTTCCCGCCATAGCTACAGTCTCTGTACTCAAGAGGTGATACTCTAAAGGTCTGATGATTAGGCGAAGCAGAACATGCGAACCTCACACAACCTATATAGGATATACAAAGCTTGTACCATATTGATCTAAGTCTTTTCACTAGCATCCGTAATATCTGAACACCAAATTTGTGGATGGTAATATAAACATACCATAGTCAAATCCACTCGCCTCCACCTGAACAATCCCTTCAAAACAAAAATATGAGGATAGGAACTTGTGATTTTTCAAGTAAATCATATAGACCTACACATATTTATAGTGAAATTCTCCCATCTTATCCGTCCTATAGTAGCTGAATATAAATTGGTTATACTTCTATTCATATCCCATTTTATATATACCTCTATATTTGCACTTCTTCAATAATGACTCTCATCATTCTTTTCTATTTCATCTCTAACCTCATCTCTGTGTAAAATCAAGAACAAATTGCTCTCTGCCTTTTATTTGTAAGCTCTACCCGGTACTGCTATAGCCCAATCCGGATGTTTCCTATATAGGTCCGGAATTTTCTATTAAACCATCCCAGGCCCAAACCAAATACCGAATTTAAGACCCAGATTATTAACTTCATCTACCAGTTCTTTTTAGACTGCCACCTAATTTTTCTTCTCATTTAATACCCAAACAAGACCTCTATCATCTCTAAATCTCTCTCTCCAAACCAACCAGGTCATCCATAACCAGCATCTCAAGTCCCATTTCTTTGGCATCTTTTATGCCATATCAACTTAATGTGTCAAAATCAAACATGTAGCTTCCCAGTTATTTATAAGTATAGGTCTATGTTTATGTACATATTCCCCGTAAAATATGCTTTCTGGCAAGGTCATGATACTTATGTGAAAGACTCTCGTGCCGCATTACTGTATGCACAAACTCACTTCAGGCAAGAATAAATCTTCACCACTTGCAATTTCAAATCTAAAATTGATCATGGTGTATACCCATTAAAAATCTGGTAGTATCTACTTGATCAACTTCTGCTTCACAACAAATGAACCTGAATATACAAAAGTTAAAACTGCAACAAGAAACCCACAGTTTCTGTTGTCGTTTCTTTCTTGGCTAAAATTACAAATGGATTATGATGATGACTACTTGTACCTCTTATACTTCCTAGTACTTTTGCTTACTATGAATCAATGAATTTCTTTTCAAATTCTCTTTCCATAGCGTGTTTTCCATAAAATGTATAAATCGTAGTCATTTTCCAGAAAATCTACTGATAAAGATAAAGCTTTATTTAAAAATTATTTTATCAGTTGTATTATTATAACTCTTACCGCTCTAGTTATTACATCATATTCAGATATACTGAGTATAAAAGTTCTACTCTTACATCACTACCGCTATCTTTTAATATTACTTTAAGCTATATCCCTCATCTTTATTAAATTTTGACATGGTAACTTTGAAGCTCATATTTTCCATTTATAATCTCATGGCTTTCATAACGTAAATCTCAAGGTATTTGCACCATTTGGGTGTATGACCTGTATAGCATCTGCCCTATAATCACCATTTCCGAAACAAGCATATTCTTGCGGATCAAGAGAATATGTTCTATCTAAAGTCTCATAAGATTTCCTGAAAATCCTCTCATCTATATTAAAAATTTCATATGACATATCATCATTAGAATCTATCTTTTTCACCATACCAAGTATGTAGTAAACATAACCATATTCATCTATCTTCATTTGATAGCTTGAATTAGCAGTTTGTAAAGTGATTAATTTATTACTTTTCATTAAATAAAATGGACATAGATTCCTCCTATAATTTTCCACCCCGAAGTTGAAATACCTTCTATAAATTGTTTTTGGAATATTAAATATAAAATTATCATTGGTATACAAGCGCAACGAAGCTGTCATAAGTTCGGGATAATTGTTTATACTGACCTTGCATCTAGCAAGGGCCGCTGAAAAGCAGGCATAACATTTTATTTACTATCATTGGCCACATAAGATCTTTATAGCGCAACACTGCTGCAATATACCTCAAAGCCATCATACCTGAACGAAACTAAAGGCATCATTACAAAAGAAAGTGTTTGACTCTATATTACAACCATCTATTCTTTGCAGCCTCTCTAAACTCTTAGGTAATGCCATAAAACTTTGGTTTAATAAGAAAGTTCCAAATGCAGTTACAAGTCCCGAGAAAACCAAGGCAAACACTGTGTCTAACATACCCATCTTACTTACCATCAAATATTGTGGAATGATGAATATTTTGTGATGGCACCATCATTTGAAATATAACTAATGAAAAAGAAAAATTTCTTTAATGGAAAATCAAGTCTGGCAAATGCATAGGCTGCCAGTGAAGTTGCCGTAAGCACTGCCAGGTTACAACTCTCCAAGTATTAAAAAGAAATGTATTCCAATATAACTGCATAAAATTCATATTATTTATTACTCTCGAAAAATTAGAGGTAATAATCTAGGAAAATAACAAAAGGATTTACACTTGTTGACTCGTTACTGTTTTAAATGCTGTTACATACTCATCCAAACAAATGGAACTAACAGATAGTTATACTAACTAAGATAAGTATTACATGAATACTACTACTTGATATTTGCTGTCTACGTTTCATACTTTTAAATCCATGTTATACCTCCTTAATTGAGTACGAACCCACTTCTTTTCGTGCTAACATTTGTAATAAAGTAATTATTAAAAATATTATAAGCAAAAAGAACAACAATTGCACTCACCAACACTCCTTATTATTATTTATAAATGAATATTTATAAAACAAGTATACAAGAGATTGTGTTTTACTAAAGTTGAGGATTGTTTCTATCCATAATCATAAATATAAGATCAAAATACCAAAACCACCTATAACTCTGTAATTGAAACATATTGTTGGTGAGCAAAGGGCACCGTAATATTAAAGAATTGTCTTATTCCACTCTGCACCATCTATACTTGATGCTTTTCATACTAATCTCTCGGTATTTTCTTTGTAAACCTGCTGCAACAATATCATATTATACCCTACTACAGACCAAATACCGATAATTGCCAATGAATAACAGCTAGATTTGGACTTGAACCAATTCTACTTTTTATATGAAAAATATTATTTATAAGAGACCAAATTCAGAGTTAAAATAACCATCTCCAAACCATAGCAACTGCAGCCGCAAGCGGCTACATCATAGGTAAGAAAAGTGGACTGAACGATAAAAAGCTCTTACCTTTCATCTCATTTACACTGCTAAAACCAAGGCTATACACAGAAAATGGAACCTCCACTATTGCATATTTAAAAGTATTTACTATTGCTTGTAAAACTTCTGCATCTTTTTAAAATTTTAATATAATTTGCAGCCTATAAATTTGTTTCCTTTACCAAAATCTCCGGTTTATATAAAAGCTTTCTATTATTGTTTTTATAATAGGATATATATCTAAAACTATAAGACCTAACATAGTTGGGAAATATAAATGCCCAAATCATATCCACTCACTTTTTGTCTCAGGCGATAATTTAAACTTTTAATACTATTAGTCGTCAATGCTATTTCTCCTTAACTACAATATCTCACTTTCTAAACAGGGAAGAGTTTTACCTCTATCTTAAATATATCTATTGTTCATCTCCAGTAAGTGAATGTATTCATGTGCCGTCTTTGCAGCCTCATCTATTGTAACTTCACCACTCCAAGCTTTCTTTTAACTCATCATTATTAGAATTTTCCCAAACCACACTTGCTCTTGAATGGTCTAAATATAAATATCACCATTTTAACATTGTTAAATAAGCATCTAAATTGAAATTTATCTGTACTCTTAACCAAGCATCTGAAACTCCATCATAAGCTGCCATAGTAACACCAAGCTCAGCCTGTTTTTGTTGGTATATCTTTAGAACCAAAACCATTCTATCAACTTAAATGCACCTCAGGATTTTTGTATTAGCTGCCGCCCAACCTAAACCATTATATAGAGATATTCTTCCTGTTTCTTTATCTTTTGGCAATACTGCTATATCAGCATTTTCTTTTATATATTCATTTTCTTAAATGGAGCTAACATCCAAGAACCTTGTGGAAGCATAGCACCCTTTCCTGAGCTAAATAATACATCTACAGTTGTTTCTGACATCACCTCAGGACTTGGCATGGCATCCTTTTGTAATTTATTCACATACTCAAGTGCCTTTAAAGTATTAGCTTTCATCTAAAACCTGATTTCTTCTTATCCGTGTGTAATAATTTCTCCACCCATAGAATAAACTATATTATACCAACCATCTTGATTATTTGATGGATTCATAGCTGCTACCATATTGACTACCATCTTCTTTTTGTTAACTTAACAGCTGCGTCATAGTAATCATCCCAAGTCCATGTATCATCCGGATATGCAAGCCCCGCCTCATCAAACATAGTTTTATTATACCAAAGAGCTATACTATCTCTATCCTTTGGTACCGCATAAATCTTACCATCATTTACATACATATCTTTAAGTTCTTGTGGGAACTTATCCATTTCTAATACTGTAGAAGACTTAACTTTATCTGTTAAATCTAATAAAATATCATTTTGCATATACTTAACAGCTTCATTTGAATGCATCCAGAATACATCCGAAGATCTCCACCACTTGCACCTGCCTCAAGCAAGGTCCAATATGCTTGCCATTCTATTACTTGTATATCTACCGGAATACCTGTTTTTCTGTGAATTCTTTTGTTATTTCTTCAAGACCCGGTTTTTGACCATTATCCCAAATAGCTACTGTAAGAGGTTTTGTGCTTGCTCCATCTCCCACCTCTCCTGTGCTAGCTTTATCTGTATTTTTGCTTTGAAGCACAAGCCCCAAAAAGCACTTAGAGCAATAACTGAAGATGATATCATTAACTTTTAAAAGTCTTTCTCATTATAATAATCCTCCTTAAAAATAAAACTGATTTATTTTTGAAATTCTATATTGCAATAGATTTCTTATGTAAAGCTAAAAGTATATATATAAGAAAAACTTTGTTGTAGAACTTAATGTTATAAAAATATGTCAAAAATGTTATCTGTATTTTGAATATATAGAGTTTAAATGAATTTAACAAAGATAAATATAGTTGAAATAAATAAAGATACGGTAATTTTAATGTTGCTTATCAAATGTTTAATGATTCAGACTTTAACGATACTTATATTTCTTTTTACCGGTAAAGAAACTTTTGCTCACCCATACCTCTTTTGGTCCTTCTGTAAGACCGACTTATTTAATACACTATATATGTTCAGGTAAAAGGTACCTTTATATATAACGGAAAAGAATATAATTTAAGTAAAAGGTAATGCTGATAGAGCCTAATATTATGACTTATTATCAAGCTGATAAAGATGAGCCTTGGACATATATTTGGTTTGGATTAAAAGGAAATAATATTAAACGCTTTTTGAACGAATGGGTTCTTAATAAAAATAATCCTATTGCTTCTTTTAAATGATATAAGTAGAATTGAAAATATTTTTGAAAAAGTTTTAAAAACCGGTTCAGGTGGTATAAAAGAGAATTTACCAGACAAGCTTTTACTTTACGAATTTTTATCTTGTATGTCATCAGAAACCAGTGTTCATATTAACATAACTCGTTCTGATGAATTTATAAAAAGTAACTACGTATTATCAGCTATAGAATTTATTCAAAATAACTTCTTCAATAACATAAAGGTACATGATGTAGCCGCACATATAGGATAAGTAGAAATTACCTCTTCACATTATTTAAAGAAGCTATGGGACATTCTCCTAAAGAATATATAGCACATTTTAAACTAAGTCGTGCTTGTAATATGCTGGATGATAGTTCTTTATCCATAGATGCTGTTTCTGTTTATTGTGGCTTTGAAAAATAGTGGTACTTTCTCAAAAAGCATTCAAAAACAATTTAATCTAAAGCCCTTCAAAATATAAGAAATTAAAAGCCGAAAGAACAGATTTATCTTATGCTGAATTTATGAGATATTTAAAGAAACTCAAGTAATTTTATATACTTACTATAAGAAAAAGAGCCATTCATTAGACTATGAACAGCTCTTTTTCTTATTTTATATTTAATTATATATATCAAACTTATAATTTATTAATAATATTTGTAACAAGCTTTTTAAAATCTTTAGAAACTCTATCTGCTATCTCTTGAACTTCTGCATGATCCAGCTTTATATCTAATACTCCGGCAGCCATATTAGTAATACAGGAAATACCACAAACATTAAGACCTGCATGAGTAGCGGCTATGGCTTCACAAACTGTACTCATTCCTACCGCATCAGCACCTAATACTCTTGCCATCTTTATTTCTGATGGTGTTTCATAAGCCGGACCGCTAAATTGTATGTAAGTACCTTCTTTTAAATCTATTCTAATTCTTTCGCACTACTTTTTATCAATTCACAAAGAGATTTTTATATACTTCACTCATATCAGGAAAGCGTGTTCCTAATTCTTCAATATTACTACCTATTAAAGGACTTTGTATAAAACTGGAAATATGATCTTTTTATAAGCATAAAAATCTCCTGCTTTAAAAAGAAGTATTTACATCGCCTGCCGCATTAGTAAGCACAAGGTAGTAGCACCCAACATAGCTATAAGTCTTGTAGGTAAGACTCATCACTCACTAGAATATCCTCATAGAAGTGTACTCTTCCTTGCATTATTACAACCGAACATCTCCTCACATAACCAAATACAAAAACGTCCTTTATGTGTCCCTTTACTGTAGATCCAGGAAATCCTTCTATATCCTTATATTCTATAGTTTCTTCTATCTTAATTTCATCTGCATAATCGCCCAAACCGAACCTAAAACTATACCAACTCTAGGTTTAAAAATCAGTTATCTTCCTCCAATACTTGCTAAACAAATCTCAAGTTTATTATAAACTGCATTCATCTTATCCATCCTTTCTATAACATCTTATATAACTTATTTTTATATCATCATTTGCAAAGCTACTTCAATTGCGTTTTTCTTAATAAATGTATTTCTTCATCACTTATATTTAACTTATTTTGTATGAATAAAATTCTTTAGTTAAGGATGTATTACTAACAGTTATATTATCTGTATTTATAGTAAGCAACAATTTTTTTATCCAAAAATTCTCAAGTGGATAAGCCTGTAAACTGTCTATAGCCTTTTGTTTGCATATTACTTATCGGGCACATTTCTATGCCTATTCTATTTTTCAGACAAAGAGCTTTAATCTCTTCATTTCCTCTCATAGCTATACCATGACCTATACGCCTTGCCCCAAGCTCAATAGCCTCTTTTATGTTATTGGAATTACCACATTCTCTCATGTATAGTAAAAGGTATATCAATGCATAATTAATACTACTTTAAACTCTCCCATAGGGTATGCGGCTTCATTGCCTGCCAAATCAGTCGCACATAAACCAAAATTCAAAAATTCTCTTGCAATCTTTAACATTTCCATATTAGTTTTGGCTGTATGATGTCTCATAGTACAAACTATTACATTGTAGTTCTATTTTACAAATTTTTACCGTCCTCTAAACCACTTAATACTGCCTCTATAACATTTCGACAAGATAATTTTTCATTTACAGATAACATAGGAGCAAATCTACTTCTACATACTTTATGTTATCTTTAACCAAGGATAGTAAAAACTCCCCTCGCCGCTCTTTTTAAATTATCGTAAGTTTGTAGGCATTTAAGAGGGAGTTCAAATTTTTCCAGATAACTCTTTAAACTTACAATCATCAGCAACCATAAGTTCAGAATTACTTACTCTTCTTTAATAATTCACTGACACTTTTCTCGTGTCAATGAACCATCAAGATGACAGTGTAATTCTACCTTGGCTAAATTTCTCAGTTCTTTTTCTTGCATATCTTCCTTTTTTTATACTGTATACTCTACTATTATAAACTCTATAATAAGCCTTAAGATATAAATATCATAAATAAGTATAAATTGCTTATCTTTCAAGTTCTTATTTTAATAAGTATCCACTTTACTTTCTTTATTAGTGAAATTGCTGAACTTGTACCAATTCTATCACAACCAGCTTCTAAAAAGTCTTGCATATCTTTAATACTTTTTACTCCACCGGCAGCTTTAATTTTTACTCGTTCACCAATATTCTCTCTAAATAATTTTTATATCTTCCAGCTTTTGCACCGGAAAAGCCCAAAAACCGTAGAAGTTTTTATATAATCAGCTCCTGCTCTTGTTACTATTTTTACACAAGGTAATTTTTCTCTTCTGTATCCAAATAACAAGTTTCTATTATCACTTTTAATACCTTAGTACCTACTATGGATTTGAGTAAGATGATTTCTTTTCTACCTTTTTCAAAGTCTTTATTTTTAACATCAGCTATATTTATAACCATATCTATTTCATTTGCACCTGCTTTTAAGGCTTCTTTTTACCTCATAAGCTTTTGTAGAAGTTTCACTATACCCCAGTGGAAAACCTACTACTGTACAAATATTTATTTTTATCCTTATAAGTATTATGTACTCTCTCAACATAGGAAGTGGGGAATACATACAGAAGCTGTCTTATACTCTATAGCTTCTTCACATATTTTTTCGATATCTTCCAAGTAGCAAATGCTTTTTAAAAGAGTATGATCAACATGTTTTAAAATATCCTTTACTTCCATACTACTCTCCTAAAATTTTTAATATTTCATCCTTACTAACTCTAGCATAAATAAGAGGTTTTATCTCAGGTCTTGTATTTTTATTTCTATAGCTTCTAAATACTTTTTAGCAGCCGCCTCAAATAAACTTTCATCATTTGCATACATAGTAGCTAAGACTTCTCCTACTTCTATATATTCTCCGTACTTTTTATTTATAATTATACCTGCACTAAAATCAATAACACTATCCTTGTTTCTCTTCCTGCTCCTAACATTACAGATGCTATACCTAAACTTTCCGTATCCATAGAATGTATATAACCGCTATATTCAGATTTTACTTCAAAAAGTATATTTAGACTTTTCAAACTTGCCTACATCTTTTATAACATTAGTATCTCCACCTTGTGCCTCTACCATTTCTATAAATTTATTGTAAGCACTACCATCTTCTATAGCCCTATTTACAAGATTTATACATTCTTCTATGCTGCCTTTTTCCTGCCAAATAAAAGCATATTTGCTGAAAGTTAGTATACAAACCTCAGTTAAATCTTTTGGGCCTCTTCCTCTAAGAATTTCAACAGCCTCTATAACTTCTAAGCTATTACCTATATTATAGCCTAAGGGTATGTCCATATCAGTAATCAAAGCTAAAAGTATTCTTACCCGCATTGCTACCTATATCTACCATCTCTTTTCGCAAGTTCTATAGCCGAATCTACAGTTTTCATAAAAGCTCCACTACCTGTCTTTACATCTAAAAGTATGCAATCATTTCTGCAGCAAGCTTTTTGCTCATTATTGATACAGCTATTAGAGGAATACAGTCAACTGTTGCCGTTACATCTCTAAGAGCATATAATTTTTATCGGCAGGTGCTAGATTTTCCTGATTGTCCTATTACACTTACACCTATTTTATTCACTATATCAAAAAAACTCTTCTCTACTTAAACTAGTCTTAAAAATTAGGTATGGACTCCAACTTATCTACCGTTCCTCCTGTATGACCTAAAACCTCTACCTGACATTTTTGCTACTTTTTACACCTAAGCTTGCAACTATAGGTGCTATTATCAAAGTTGTTTTATCACCTACGCCACCTGTAGAATGTTTATCCACTTTTACTCCTTTAATAGATGATAAATCTACCATATCTCCTGAATGAGCAACTTCCATAGTCATATAAAAGTGCTTTCTTCTTTACTCATTCCTTTGAAATATATTGCCATCAAAAAGCAGACATTTGATAATCAGGAATATTACCGGCTACATATTCTTTTAATTATATAACTTATTTCTTCCTTGAAAGCTCTAAGCTATTTCTTTTTCATAATTAGGTCATACATTCTCATTTCAATTCCTCCCATCTACCCTCATCATATAATATTTATTCTACTCTAAATCCTTAGGTCCAAAACCATAAGAGTATTTCATCTAAAGATGATACTAAAAATATTTCCCTTGCCGTTAGCCAATATTATTTTAAATGTTTTAGGATTGCAAAAATTCCATCATAACTTGTCTGCATACACCGCAAGGAGAACAAATATTATCAGCTTCTCTACCTTCCATAGCTCCAACCACAGCTATTTTTCAAATTCAGTTTCCCCTCAGATACAGCTTTTGAAAAAGCTGTTCTTTCTGCACAATTAGTAGGTGTGTATGCCGCATTCTCAATATTGCAACCATGATATACTTTCCCACTTTTTGTAAGTAAAGGCCGCACCAACCTTAAATTTTTGAATATGGAGCATAAGCCATGCCTTGCTTTTTCGCTTCCTCTAACAACTTTTATATCAGTCATTTATTTTCCTCTATATTACATAATATCTTTTTAAAGCTTATTCCGGCTGTCGTATTTTCTATATTAAATATATCAAGTATAGTTGCCGCTATATCTGCGTAAGTTTTTCTGGTACCCTAAATTTATATCCTTTTTAATCCTTTTTCCGTAAGCAAGAAAACAGAACACATTCTCTGGTATGGTCTGGTGCCTTTTTATAACCCGGATCACAGCGCATGATCTGCAGTAATCATCACTATATCATCATCATTCATTTTTAGAAATAAAAGTACCGAGTTGATCATCAAACTTAGCTATAGATTTTGCATAACCATCTATATCTCTTCTATGACCATAAATCATATCTCCATCTACAAAGATTTATAAATCCAAGACCTGTGAAATCTTTTTGAGAAGCTCTATACTTTTTCCATACCCTCTATATTATTTTTAGTTCTCTGTATGTTTCTACACCTTTTTCCTGCAAAAATATCATATATTTTTCCGATACCATAAGTTTCATATTTAGCTGCCACTAAAGCATCTAACATATTATCTGCGGTGATAAAGAAAAATCATGTCTGTTGACGGTTCTGGTAAAATTCCTTCACCACCTATAAAAGGTCTTGCTATAACTCTACCAACTCCATGCTCGCCTTGTAAAAATCTCTCTTGCAATCTCATACTATTTATATAATTCATCAATAGGTACAATATCTTCATGAGCCGCTATCTGAAACACACTGTCAGCAGAAGTATAAACTATAAGTTTACCTGTTTCTATATGCTCTTTTCCATAATCTCTTATAACATCAGTTCGAATATGGTTTTATTACAAATAATCTCTCTCCGGTTCTCCTTGTAAATTCATCTAATACTTCTTTTTGGAAAAACCCTCGGGATAAGTAGGAAGTGGATTTTTAGATATAATACCTGCCATTTCCCAATGACCTATAGTAGTATCTTTACCCATAGAAGCCTCTTCTAATCTTGCGTAAACTCCTATTCTCTCACTCATCATAATCAAGGTAATCAACTCCATCTATATTTCCTAAACCCAACTTTAACATATTAGAGTATGATAATATTCTGATTTACTTATTGTTCTTAAAGTATTTTGAACCTTCATCTCCGAAAATTTTAGCATCAGGAGCATTACCTATTCCTAAACTATCCAAGACTATGAGAAATACTCTTTTTAGTCATTATTGCACCTCCTAAGTTTTTAATATAATACAATAATACAGTATTTTTAAATATTTTGTAAATATCGTAGCTAAACCTACTTAATCTTATTAAATCTAATCTTTTTAATACTAAAATCAACTTATAATTTTTGCTAAATTATTTTATTTTTCTATATATACTTCAAATAATATCTAAAAGACTTGATTTTTGATTTTTCTCACTTTGCTAAAATAGTTTGATTTTAAAAATTCTTGTGAATTTTCACTCAAATCTAATTTTTATCAAAAGGGAGAAAAAGAAAAATGTCTAAAAACTTGGTTTTTACATCAAGAGATTACTTACTTAGTATCCAACATCTTTTTCGCTAGTGTTTGGTGCTACTGTATTAGTTCCTCTTATCACAGGACTCAAATCCTTCACTAGCCTCTTTAGCGCGGTGTAGGTACTCTGATTTTTCACTTATGTACAGGTTTTTAAGGTTCCTGTATTCTTAGGGTTCTTCATTCGCTTTCTTAGCAGCCGTAACAGCTGTTATTAAACCGGAGGGAAGTATTGTCGTATCAAATGTTCCTCTTGCTCAAGGCGGTATTATCGCAGCCGGTTTTTGTCTATTTAATATTCTCGCTATCGCATATTTTATCGGTGCTGAAAAATCAAAAAGTATTCCCACCTGTTGTTACAGGACCTGTTATTGTGGTTATAGGTATAAACTTGGCAGGAACTGCTATTACAGACGCTACAGGAGGTCTTGGTCTTGCAAACGGATTTCACTCCTTTTAGTTGCTATTAATTTGGCAATTGCAGCTTTTCACATTATTAATTGTTATACTTTGTTCAATTTTTGCAAAAGGCTTCTTTTAAACTGGTTCCTATTCTTATAGGTATTGTTTTCGGATATATCCTTTGCGTTATACTCTCAGGGCTTGGTTTATTCCATATGAACTTTGAAGTTATAGCTAACTCTCCTTGGATAAATATACCATTCAAGACATTAGATTCAAATGGTGTTCCTTTTTATGAGTTTACCAAAATTTGAACTTACTGCATCTTTCAATAGCTCCTATAGCCTTAGTTACTTTTCATGGAGCATATAGGAGATATTACTACTAACTCTACAGTAGTTGGCAAAAGATTTCTTAAAAGATCCCGGCCATACAGAACTTTACTTGGAGACGGTCTTGCTACTATGTTCTGCAGGTCTTATAGGTGGACCTAGTAATACTACTTATTCTGAGAATACAGGTGTATTAGCTACAACTAGAATTATGATCCTAGATTACTTAGACTTACTGCTGTTTTTGCTATTCTACTCGGTCTTTTGGAAAAAGTCGGTGCTATACTTCAAACTATTCCTGATCCTGTTAAAGGTGGTGTAGAAGTAATCTTATTCGGTATGATTGCAGCTGTCGGTATTCGTTCCCTTGCTGAATCTAATTTAGATTTTACACACTCAAGAAATTTAACTATAGTTGGTCTAATTCTTGTATTTGGACTCGGTTTCTCAAACTTAGGTGGTATAAATATTAATTTTGGTACTTATGTACTTAATATATCAGGTTTATTTATAGCTGTTCTAGTCGGTGTTCTTATGAACTTAATTTTACCGGATGTTGATGATGCTAACAAACTTTGGAAAGGAAAAATATTATGGATAATGTATTTATTAATTCTCATCCACTTGTACAACACAAAATATCACTTCTTCGTGATAAAAACACGGGAACTTACGAGTTCCGTTCTCTAGTTGGAGAAATCGGTATGCTTATGGGATATGAAGCTCTTAGCGATCTACCTACAGAAGAAATAGAGATAACTACTCCTATTGAAACTTGTAAAAACTCCGGTTATCTCCGGTAGAAAACTTCATATTGTTCCTATACTTCGTGCAGGTCTTGGTATGGTTGACGGAATAACAGCTCTTGTTCCATCTCCTAAGATAGGCCATATAGGTCTTTATAGAGATGAAAAGACTTTTGAGCCACATGAGTATTATTGCAAACTTCCTAAGCCTATAGAGGAAAGAACTATAGTTGTTACAGATCCTATGCTTGCAACAGGCGGTTCTGCTATTGATGCTATTACTCAAATCAAAAACACGGCGGTAAGAATATTAAATTTATGTGTATCATAGCTTCTCCCTGAGGGTCTTGAAAAATTAAAAAGCTGCACATCCGGATATACAACATACGTTGGTCATCTTGATAGAGAACTTAATGAAAAACAAATATATTTGTCCGGGTCTTGGTGATGCGGAGATAGAATCTTTCGGAACTAAATAGATTTTTCATTAAAGTTCTATACTAAATTTTTTAGAATTAGTTAAATCAAAGTATTATAATAAAGAAGTCGTCAAAGTTTTTAATAAGCAGGCGACTTCTTTTCTAAAGATATATATAAACTTATCTTTTGAGTATTTTTGCTATACTACTTTTTAGTTTATATTTTGAAAGGATATTTTATGGCACAAAAACTTTCACAGAAAGTTTAGTGAAAAACTTTCTTCTCTACTGATACTACCATTTGGAAAAACAACTTATAGTATTTATCATTTCACTTATGCCTCATACTTGAAGCCAGAGGTGGACTTATAGCAGCTTCTATAATTAAATTAGATATTATGCAGAGTATAGTTATTGCATTTATAGGTAATATTATCCCTTTAATCTTAATTATCTTTTGCTTTTGATAAAATTTATATTTTTATGAGAAAATCTAATTTGAAATTTTTGAATAAGTTAGCTTCCTATATAGATGCTAAAATAGCCAAACATAAAGATAGTATAGAAAAATATGATTTTTGGGCTTTGGCGCTCTTTGTAGGTATTCCACTACCCGAACAGGGTGCTTGAGACAGGTTGCATTATAGCTCTCCGCTCTTCAGATGGATAAGAAAAAGGCACTTATTTCATCTATAATAGGTGTAATTATGGCTACTGCTATCATGAGTATTTTTCCTTTGGAATATTAGCAAGATTTATACAATAAATATTTTCTTTATTATAGATGGTGTATAGAGATCTTTTTCATATAAAAAGCATATAAAAGTTATATATTTATTTTCGAGTTAATAAATATTTTTACTATAATAAAAACTACAACTTTTTATATGCTTTATATATTATCTCTTATATATAAATATAAGAGATAGAAAAAATTTTATGTAAATTCTTTTAAAACAAAATTTATTATAAGTTCTTAATATTAGCTTAGCTCTCAACTCATCTAAGCCTAATTGTAAAGCTCCCATAAGACCTTGATTATCATTTAAAGATGCCGGAACTATATACTCATCAAGATTATCTATCTCTTTAGTAACAAGATATCCATTATTTATCTTTTTAACTTCTTCTCTTATAAGTGGGAATAAAATTTCTTGGTGCATAACTCCACCACCAAGAATAATAATCTCAGGAGATAAAGTTAAATATGCGAATATATTGACTGTGCAAGATAATAGCTTCTAATTCCCATACCTTTTTATCTTCTGCAAGTTCTATACCTCCCATCTGGCTTCTATAGCAGGACCGCAAGCAAGCCCCTCTAAACAGCTTCCATGTACAGGGCATTGTCCTGCAAAAGTATCTTCAGGATGTCTGGTCATTTTTATATGACCTGCTTCAGGGTGCATCATACCGTGCAAGAGTTTTCCATTTGATAAAACTCCCATACCCACACCTGTTCCTATAGTAATATAGACTGCATTTTCCCTTATTCTTAGCTATTCCGAAAGTATGTTCTCCTAGTGAGAGAACCATTAACATCTGTATCAAAGCCTATTGGTACATTCAATGCTTTTTTTAAACTACCAACTATATCAAAATTTCTCCAAGCAAGTTTTGGTGTATTTGTTATATACCCATAGGTTTCTGACTTTCTATTTAAATCTATAGGGCCAAAACAACCTATCCCTAAGGCTTCTATATTTTTATCTTTAAAATATTCCAATATTTTAGGAATTGTAGTCCTCGAGTGCCTGTCGGTATCGAGATCTGCTCTTTAATATTTCCATTTTCATCTCCAATAGCACAAACCATCTTTGTTCCACCGGCTTTCTAAAGCTCAAGTATCATCGCTTTTACTCTTCTTATAAACTTCTATGCTTTTACTTTATAAAATTATAATATACTTATATATCTTTTTCAAGATTTCTTCTACAGCTTCTTTTATATCTTTAGCTATTATATCAGCCTCAACTCATACTTTCCCATCTTTTCCTGCACTTCCTGTTAAAACTAGAGCCGACTTTAGACCTGCTCTCTTCCTAATTCCATATCCAAACTACTGTCACCTACTATCCATGAAGAAGAAAAGATCTATATTAAATCTGCAAACTGCTTTTTCTATCATACCTATTTTAGGTTTTCTACATTCACAGTCAATCTTATAGAGAGGATTTTCTTCCGGAAAACCTTTGTCAGGATGATGTGGACAATAGTAAACTTCATCAACAAAAGCTCCCTCTTTGCCCAGTAAACTCTTCATCTTTTATGAATATAATCTATATCCGAACACTCACACGAAAACCTCTGGCAACAGAAGGTTGATTTGTTACAACTATAGCAAGATAACCGGAAGTATTAATCATCTTACTACCCTCTATAGCTCCATCTTCAAATCAAACTCATTTTCTTTGATATAAAAACCTCTGTATTTATTTATGGTTCCATCTCTATCTATTGCTTTTTGTGTTTATTTGCAAGATTCTTATTTACTATGAGTCCACTCTCAAATCTTTTATAGCACTTTTCTATTCTATCAACAGTTCCAACATCTTTTACATATTCAGGTGAAACATATCCATTATGGCTTCTCCCTTATCTGCCATCTTAGCAAGTATTTCTTTTTCAAAATCAGTTTTTATAGGCTCTTTAACTTTATCACATACCTTTTATCTATTATATAAACACCGGCATTTACTATATTATCGTACCAATAATCTCTTACATTATTTTTAGAATCAAACCTTATAACTTTTATTATTTTCACTAAGCTCAACCAAGTCAGAATCATAAGGATGTGCATTTTGGATGTACAAATAAAGTTGCAAAGAGAATTATTTTCTTTATGAAAACTTTCCATTCTATTTATATCTGATGAAGAAAACATCACCAAAAACCAACATAAAATAGTCGCTTTCAATCTTATCTTTTTAGATAATAGAAAGCTCTACAGTCTCTAAGGGACTTTCTTCACTATGAATCTATTTCAAAACCAAATTTTTGCCATCTTTAAAATATTCTTGTATTCTTTCTCCTAGATATCCTATTATCATAGTAACTCTAGTTATCTTATATATAATTTCTTCTAATTGCCATAATAAAAGTGGTTTCCTTTTATTTCTACCATAGGCTTAGGAATCTCATTTTTAGTTATAGTACTAAGTCTTGTTCCCCTTTCCTCCCTGCCATTATAACTGCTTGCATATATACCTCATCTTCTAATGTTTTTAATATCAAATTTATTCAATCTATTACTCGTCTAAACTTTATTTTTTTGTACTATCTATTTTATCTTCTAATATTGATATTTTTATACTCATATTAAATATTTTCATCAATAAAAATAGCTATAACTAATAAATATAATAAGTTGGCTGGAGATTGTACTCCTGTTATATCTGCTAAAATATATATTATATTTGGAAATATTGCTACCAACAATATAATAATAGAAGATAATACCCAAAACACTGCATCATCTATTTGTAATTTAGCTTTTCTTATTTTTCTTATGACACTTATACTAGCTAATAAAGACGCAAATACTAGTAAAATTTCTAATATTATACTCATTCTACTACCTTAAAATACTTTTTATTTCTTTTTCTAAAAGTTCTGTATAAATAAAAATAGAGCTCAATATTCTAGCTATATGATATCGCATTAAATGGTGTCAAATAGCTGATTCCACCTGCTTTCCCTCCCATAGTACAAAGGTACTTCCGCCACCTTTGCTCCCTGTTTTATTAAATATGATACAGTATCCGGTTCCGTTGCATAATTTATATTAAAAGCAAGTTCCTCTATTAATTTTTATTATACATACGCATATCCCAGTAGGGTCTTTTATAGATGAAGCTGTTGTAAGTTTTATTGCAAACGAAATGAGAGTACTTCCCAACATTCTCATAGTAAACGGCTTTTACTATTTATAAATCTGGATGCTATAACTATATCAAAACCTTCATCCATCTTTTTCCTCATACTTTCTACATATTCTGCTTTATGTTGCCCATCTCATCAAATTGCACTATATAAGAATATCCTATTATGAGCATAAATAACTCCGTCTGAAAAGCACCCGCCAAACCTAAATTAACAGCTAAATTTATTATATTATATTTTTTCTTCACATATAGTATTATCACTAGAACCATCATTTATTATTACATAGTCCAGATTATATTTTTGATTTCTTCTACTAACCTCTATATTTTCTTCTTCATTATATGCCGGTATTATAAGTAATATATCAGACAAAATTTACTCCAATATGCTTTTGATTAAGGCTACATAATTTTATTATAGACTTTGGTAGCTTTTTGTACGACTTCTAATTTATATCCTAAGAATTTACAAGCACTTATATAAATAAGTTTAGGCAAATACAAAGTTCTTTTTGTTCTTTTTAAATGTTTTATATTAAGCTTTATCATTTTTATACCTTCAGTTTCAGATTTAAGACTTGAAAAATCCTTTTTATCCATAGCTTGAGAAACACCTATATCAAAAATTTCTTTTTAAATTGCTCTTTTCCTCGTAGTAGCTATGTGAGTGTAAAACCACTGCACCTGCTACATACTCTAGAGATTTACCTGTATTTAGCAAATTATACGCATATATCATATCTTCATTTAAAATAATATTCTCTTTGAAACCGCCTATTTTATCAAAAGCTTTCTCTCTCATAACAAGCACAAACATTAGAACAGAAATAATATTCCATAAATTTGTTCTGTGGACTTAGATTTTTATTATACTTTTATCAGGATAATTAAAATTTCTGGTAGCTTTTTCTAATATATCAGCATCTTCTATTAGCTATTTGTCTGGCATAGCTCAATTTTTACTTTATCCGACATAGTTTTCAAAAAGATTTTTCTATTAAATATTCATCTTTAGAACAGCATCCATTGTCATACAAATAAAATATTTTTGTCTTTGAAAAACTTACCCCATAATTTCTACTTCTGCCATGATCAAAATCTTTTTCTATATGTTTTTAAAAATAAGCTTGGATATATCAACTCCCCAAAGTATACTTTTTGTATCCATATCGAGTTTATCCCAAATACTTTTTATCTGTATTTACAACTATAATATTATTTGGGCTTATACTTTGCCTTTTTAATGCTAAGAGTAAACCAATAAACTTAGCATCAGGTCTATATGTAGGTATTATAACATCAATACTTTTTCCATTTTATCCTCTCAATTCTTTTTATAGAACTATACGCCAAGAAAGAAAATATCAATGCTTGTGCCAACATTAAAAGCCAGATACGATAAAGCGGCACCAAAACATTCCAAACATTTTTACTATATAACTGCTAAAGGATACCGCTATAATAGCTGCTAACATATAAATAACAAATATCTCTCTTTCTTTCTTAAAAATTACCAATATATAATACATTAGATTCATAGAGTGCATAAAAAGCCGCCACCAATATAACTATGCCTTAAAAATTACTGTATACAAGCCTAAGTCTGCTTTTATCTACATCTCTAAGTAAAATATACAAAGACCATTTACCTAATATTACAACCAAAAAGAATAGCAAGTAAAGTAAAAACAAATATCATAGCTGAAATTTTTGAGTACCGTACGAGTTAATTTTCTATCATCTTTATTATCATAAAAACTTGATATATTGCTAAGTATAGGTCTTATAATGAAACCTGCCATTAAATTTATTATAGAAGTAGGAATAAATATGGTACTGTAATAACTATTATAAACTCCACCTAAAACTGAATTTACCAAATTTTTGAGGCGGCAAATATGAATAAATCCAAGAAACTTGACACAAATAACCACTTGCTTTTTGAAAAGAGTTCTATTACTTTTGGCTTATTAAAATTTAATATAGGTTTCATATACATAAGAGGCCTTATAGCCAAGATATAAATACAAACTATAAGCGATACCAAAAAGGCTATACGGAAAGTATAATGTCTTTAGTAAAAGATTATAAAAAGCAAAAATATGCCAAGACTAAGTAAAAGTCCTAAAAAGCTAAACTTTTTGCTCCTATATAAAGCTTTTCCCTTTCTTTGCCATTCTGATTCATAGCAATCTGCTATGGCATCAAAAACTTTATATAAAAATCATTAAAAATATATACTGTAAACTCTATATAATTTCTAGCATAAATATTGTATATATTATTCCAAGTATTATAGCAATCAAGCTGGTAATTAATCTAAGCCTTAAATAATCTCCAAATCCATATTCATAGGATGTATCCGTTATTTGTATAGGTCTTATTCCAAAATATGAGAGTATGTAAAGTTGCTGCCCTAAAGTGGAAAAAGCAAAGAAAAATATTCCACCTAGAGTAGCACCCAAAAATAAAACTAACTGCTATTCCTATGCACATACTGACCATGGCATAGCTCAAAACTTCCAAGCATATTCCATAGTACGTTTCTTTTGCTCTACTCTCTCATCACTTCCATACATCAATCTAGATATAATGTCCATCTTATCTTCCATTCAATTCTAAATTTCTACTATATTTATATCTTTAGCATAAATTTTTATTTATTGTAGGTACCAAAAGTATTTTTATCTATAGTTTTTCCTTCTAAAAGCTCTTTTATTATTTTTACTATATTTACATCAGCTTTATGGGTAAAAAGGATATCCTCCACCAAATCTTGCATTCATATCTATAACAAAATACCCTTATCATTTTAGAATAAGATCCAAGTCCATATTTGCTATATGCCTAGTTTTATCTGCTATTCTTTTTACCAAAAATCTTCCAATAATGGAAAATGAACTATTTTGGCTATATCTGTTTCACCTGAACGCATAGCCAATTTTTCTTTACTATAGTTGTTATGTAATTCCCTCCAAGTCATTTACTATATCAAGTCCGTATTCCTTACCTTCTATCAATTCCTGAATTAATATACTATTTTCTATATCTTGCTTTGCTTCATACCTAAGATAAGATTTATCTATGTCCTTTTCTTATCTTTTTGTAGAAATATTTCGCTTCCTCGTATTCATCACTCTATATATATTCCCAAACTTCCCATGCCCCATCTAGGCTTTAATATGAATTTTTCGCTACTTATATTATTTTTTTAATATATTCATCTTCTATAGAAAGACCTGTATATATAGTATCAAAAATTATTTTTCAAAAATTTATTCATCTTATACTTATCATTGCATACTTCTATAATAGATAAATCACTAAGTATAAGTTTTTACACCTAAGTTCTCAAACTTATCTTTATTATAAGCTAAGATAGGTAAATCTATATCAAATAAGGATACCAGAATATTTATCTTCTCTTTTTACATATTTCTAACAAAAAGGAATATAAGTTTCTTCATATATCATAGGACTGATATGATTTATCTCCCTACGGATAAAGCTGTACTTAATTCACTGGGAGTTCTGTACAAATTATCTTACTATTATCTCCAAATTCTTTTTAAAAATAATCTACCAGATAGGCTCTTCTTCCTACACTTGTTAGTAAAACATTCATCTCATTTTCCCTTATCTTTATATAAAAATTATTTACACTAAAATCTTCTATCAAACTACATATTTCATTCACTATATCCAAATCCAAATCAGGGATATATAGGCCAAACACAATACTGATTTTGATATTTTGCTTTGCTATCTTTGTATCACCTTTTTCTAAACTCTGATAGCACTCAAGCTCATTTATACAAGGATAGAAATATTTTCTGGTGTAGATATTATGTTCAACTAATTTATCATATAAAATATCTCTATCAAAGTCCATAAATATCCTTATCTATAACTATAGGAAAATATGCATAATTATATTCTATATCTTCTCTATATTTGTTACATCTTATACCCTTTATCTTTAAAAAGTTTTTCTAAATACTTATTTGCAATGGTTTTTCTTTTTCTATCCAAGTATTTATATATTTTAAATTACATAAGCCCATAGCCGCCTGAAACTCATTTCATTTTTGCATTGCTTCCTATAAATAGTACATTTTCCTTATCTGCAATACCAAAAATTTTTTTAAAAAATATAATTTTTCGTGTAAACTTTCATCTCCACCACTTATGGCTCCACCCTCTATAGTATTATATACCTTAGTTGTATGGAAACTAAACATGCTTGCATACCCTAAATTAGCAACTGATTTATCCTTATAAGTTTCCAGAAAAGCATGAGCTGCATCATATATAAGTTTCTATATTATATGCTATTTCCTCCAGCTTTTTCATTATCACAAATATTTCCATAAACATGAACAGCTAAGATAGCACTGGTTTTTATCTGTTATCAAAGCCTCTATTTTACTTGGATCTATAGTAAAATCATCTTCTTTTTATATCACAAAATACAGGTTTTTATACCATTTCTAACCAAAGGCATGGGTAGTAGATGCAAAAAGTAAAAGTGTTGTTATGACTTCACCTTTTAATTCTAATGCTTGTATGAGAAGTTCTAGAGCTAAATGTCCATTTACAAATAGGCTTAGATTATTTGTATCTAGATTTTTCTTTAGTTTTTCTTCTAATTTTATTATAGCATCACTTCCCATATTTGTGAGCCAAGCATTATCAAATATCTCACTTGCCAGTTCAAAAGAAATCTTCTAGGTAAAAGCAGCCTTTGTTACAAAAATCTTCTCCTTACTCATTTCTTCTCCTAAAAGCCTTAAAATGATTTACTAAAAAGTAAAAACTTTCATTTTTACTAAGTATTGATAATAAAAATATATGAAATTTATTCCTACTATAGGTAAAATTATAAGCTTTTATAAAACTTGTAGGTATAACTAGTCCAAATAAGAATACTATCACTGCCATAAGACTTGCTAAAATTATACTCTTACTTATATCTTTTAATTGCATTCTTGCATCATAGTTTAATAATTCTCTATTTGGATAAGCATTTATAAAAATACCTATAAAATCTAGCTAACACTTTCACAGCCACTACTACCAAAGCACGCAAAAATATACTCATAAATAAAAGCTATTACTCCAAGTCCTTATAATTTCAATTTCAAAAATTTATCACTTCTTCCAAGAGCATTTATAGCTTGCAAATTAGCTATATGTATAGGCCAACAAGCATAGGAAATACTTAATAAACGTAAAATGGTGTGGCAAATTTCCATTGTTCGCCAAGTAAGACCAAGATAATTGTATCTGCCATGGCTACCATTCCAAAACATCATAGGCAAAATATATATAGGAGCTGAGTATTATAGAATTTTTCAATAAATATCTTAATTTTTCTTTCTCATCTTGATGTCTTGACATTAAAGGTAGCTATAACTGATTGAATTGCATTTCCTAAATTCACTATTATAAGCTGGGAAATTGTTCACCTCTGTTATAATTCCCCAGTGTTTCCTCATTATATGCCTTACCTAAAACCAAACCGTTTTAAATTTTCAAAACCTGTATCTATCAAGGAAGCCATTAATATCTTTTGAACCAAAGGAAAATAAAAGCTCCCAATCTATTTATTTCAAAAATCAATGCAGGTCTAAAATCACTACATATAAATAATAATAACATCAAGGAAAAATAATATATTAGCTGTTTGCCATACTAAAAGCTAATACTCCAAAATTCTATATGCCAGCAAAATACTTATTGTCCTGAAAGTATTGACGCATGTAGCTATAAATAAACTTTTAAATTTCATCTTTCTTGATATAGATGCATTTTGGAACAGATGTTACTCCACACCGAGCTAAGTAACCATACTTCACAAACGAAAACTCTATAATACTAGGATTTTGAGTAGAATCTTGCTATGTTTGGACTAAATATATATAATAAAATATAATAGACCATGCTAATATAAGATTTAAAAATAGTACACTACCATAATCATTATCTATCTGCTTTTCTTTGCATCAATGCCGTTGCAAAACCGTTTTGGTACTAACACATTAGCTAAACTTGTGAATATAGTTGCTTCAAAAGCGATAAGTCCATATGCTTTGGGCGATAAAAGTCTTGCCAGTAAAATTGATACTATACAATGGTACACCCTGCATGAGCCGCCATTTGCCCATTATCTTCCACTTGAGCTAAGTTTTAGATAAATTTATTTCTTCCATTAAACTACCTTTTTACATACTATTTGACTAAAGACTAAACGTAAAAACCGGATTTATATAAAATTTATATATACAAACAATTATTTTCTCTAACCTACTTTTATATTGCATAGAAATAAAATTTCTAAGTATATACTCATTTTCACTTTTAATATTATAGCTATTTTCATATATTAACCTTTGCTTGCTTATACATAAGTTCATACGTGCTTTGCTTTTCTCTTTCTATAACTTCAGCTAAGCTTAATTTCTTTTTACACCTAAAACATTGCTTTCATGCTGTCTATATATAAAACCACGCCTCTATCTGGGCTAATTTTACCTTACCTAAATATGCTAGCTAAAAGTCCCACAGTGCACGCAATCATGCATAAAGTAACATTTTCAGATACATAATCTAGATCCAAAGTAGTCGCAATGTTGCTAAATTTCAATTTTAAAATAATAGTATTTCCTGTAATTTTATTTTCGCATAGAAGCTTGAGAAAAAGAGTCTATCTTATACAAATTTAGGGAACTTATACAGAGATTACTACTTACCTCCAGCTGGGTCTTACTACATATTTTCAAATCTGCAAAGCACTTTGTGGGTGTTTTGCTGAGGACTCTAATATGGTTTTTCAGGGCTTATACTTTCTAATCTTTATTATTTTCTCCCAAAACATCATCTTTGATCACAAAACATGAGATATTCACTATCTTTCCATATTTGATAGTAAAGTTGTATAAAATTCTGCACCCTAAAGATTTTATTATTAAATACTAATTCAATACTATTTTTACTGTTTGTTTTATATCTCAAACAAAATTTTTCTTGTATCATCTGTCGAAGAGTCATCTGCTACTAAACATTTTGAAATCTTTAAAATCCCTGATTTAGTAAGGGAATCTAATTGTTTTCTCAGATAAGTTTCTCCATTATATGTAGCTAATAAAATACTAATAGTGTATACTCTACTTATCTTGAATATTATTTTATATCCATTTTTCTTATTACTTTTATTATCCTCTTGTAATCATTTTTAAGCAAGTATATAATAATATTTCTATTCTTATTATAAGAAAAGCAAGTATAGTTATATATTCTTTAAACTTTTGAGATATGTAAATATTCTTTTAAAATAATATAAGATACTTTTTCTCTTAATTTTGTCTTTCTAAAACAAGAAGAAAATTCTTTGCTTATACTGATGCTATACATGTATATAGTATATATCAGTAAGTATTGCTCATCGATAGAGATAGGAAGCAAATCTTTTTCCTAAAATACTTTCCTCGCCAAATAAAGAAAGTATTTTCATCATATCCACCCACTTCTAAGAATTTATCTGCATCAATCATTAATAAAAGAGCCCGCTAGTGCACCAACTTTCTTTGTGATTCATTTTTATAAAATTTTTGGAATAAGCTAATAAAAGAATGAAATATACTTCTAGACAAAGGTAGCATTTCAAAGCAGCTCTATAAAACCAAGGTCTAAGCGGAAAAGCAGGAGGAGAATTTAAGCTATCTATGGTTTATTTTTCTTCTACGCATTATGGGACTGACTGCAAGCTCAAATTTTTATTTAATTCACAAACTTCTTCTCATTTTTATGATACTTCTATCATCCAAATTCTACATCGGTTTGCTACCAGTATATGTTACAATTTTTCATGTATCTGGCATATTTTATCTACCATAGTTATTTCGAGATATCCTGCATTTTCTTATTTTCTATAAACTCTATATTATGATCCTTATCTTTTATATATTTTCTTTAGTAACACAGCAGGAATTATCTGTTGAGGCATTATCCAACTACTAATTATAGCTTGCATATTTTTATAAGAGTCTTAATTTTTCAAGTAAATCTATACTTGTTCTGGCATCGTATAATTTAAAATAACACAGGCTACTTTTTCTCATCATTTTACCTATTTATATAGTAACTTTAATTTTATCTGTGTACTACCTTTTATAAGCTTTTCATATTTTTCTCTTTTTAGTTTCTCATAGAATTTTTGATATAAACATCCTGAGTTTAGGATAAATATATGTGTACTTAAATTAATGAGATGATGAGGCAAACATATAAAATATATTGAGACCTTTCCATTGGCTCATCTTTATAGTATGAGTGATTTTATACTTTATATAAGCTTTTATACCTGGATTAAAAGTTCCAAGACTTCAGGTCTTTCATCTCCGGCAAAATGTTACTATAGCGGGACTTTTTCTTGGCAATCATCTTTCATGGGTATAATACTATATCCTCTAGATATAGTTACGAAAGTATTGTATGAATAATACTTATAATTACTTATAAAATTATATTTTGAGGTGATAATATATATCCTGTGCATAAATGCACCATTTATAGCATCTTGATCTGTAAAATAAGCAATAATCATTTATAGTTTTTCAAGATAATTTTGCATGACACATTCTGTGGCTTGTTTTTCTCCACTAGCTTTAAAATCTATCAATAAAACACCTGAGTTATAATAATTTGCATCTACATATGCCTTACCTATATCTACCTTTAAAATCAGCATATATAGTAGGCTCTAAAAGCCGCTGTATAGAGTTTTCCTTTTAAATCTATATCATACATTCTCTTTTGGAATTTTTAGTATTATTGTATCACAATCCAGATAAATAACTTTTCTATGTTTTCAGGTGAAAAGCTCACCTAAAAACAATCTGCCAAGTGCTGAAATATCAAATTTAGTAGTATCAGGCTTATAGTAAATTGGTTTCAATATCACTAAATTCTATAATTTTCAAATTTCTCTTATATATAAGTAGCTGTACTTTTTAAAAATATCTTGTGAAAACAGAACTTTATGCCAAGTGATACTATATATATTTAAGTCCTCTCCTAGTATTATCTAAAGAAAAGCATGCTTATACATAAATGCTTAGTATACTTTTCATTCGCTACATAAACTATATTCCTACATCCACCTTTTACCTTTATTGTTTGTAAATTGTAACATAAATAAAGTATATAGTAAATTAAAATAAGAGACAGCTATATAAAAATCTTTTTTTAAAAAGTCGCCAAGAAACTAATCTCTGACGACTTTTAAAGTCATAATAAACTATACAGAAATAAAAATTTACTATAGATAATTTTATGTAAGCAAGCATTTCACAAAGTTGCTCTATATTTTTCTTTCCAAAATGTATCTCATCATCTGTTACACTAAGCAGGTACACTCATAACTGTACTTATCTTTTAATTCACCGAAGTGATTTATATCATAAGTATCTACTTTTATATTCGTATTGAGAGCTGCTATTCTTGAGGCTGCAACTACCAAATCAGGACACATAGTACGAAGATAAAAGATGCTAGAAGCTTAACATCATGCTTGATAGTCAACTTAGCTATATTTGATCTAGTTATCTCATCTAATGCCTGTCCCGGACCTGCTATATTATAAAGTCCCAAAACGAAAAGTAAATTCATGTCCGCCGGAACTCCATGGAACGAGTATCCACTGTATGAACCATCTTCACGAGACTATTCTTACGCAAGGTCTAGCTACATCCAAAGCATCATTTCTTCTTGCACTTAATTTATCTGTAGAGAAGCTAACTCTGTCATATATCCTTCCAGCTCTTTGAGATCTGCCCTATCATCAAGACAAAGTTCTAAGATAAGTTTTCCTGACATTCTCTCACATACTGCCGCCAACTGTTCAGAGCATATCGCTTGTAAATAAATTAGAAGATGATGATGAATCGCTGGTCTTTTTCACTCCTAACTTCTTTTTAGCATTACTTACTCTTTTTGGTGCTTCGGGAGATAATAGCGGTTTTCTTTGCATACTCGCAGCATATTTTCTAATTCCGTGCAGCCAAAAGCACCATCACCTAGCACTTGATTACAACTTGTCTAAGCGGCTTATCACATACATCACCCTTGCATAAACACCGTCTAAACTGGTTTTTGATTTCTATCTGTCCAAATATAGCCGTTATCCAGTAGTTGTACTTTATCTTTTTACTAAATCTATTTGAGGGTAAAAAGCCTGCAAATACAAACACTCCGAGATTTTCCTCAGAATAACTACTCTGTAAGCTCTCCTGTCTTATTGTTTTTATATACCACTTTATTTAGAATAGATCACCTGATACTTCCAACATTTCAGTATTACACAAAACTGTTATTTTTCGTGATTTTTCACATGTTCAGATGTGGCTTTATCACATTTAAAATCATCTCCACGAACTAAAACAGTTATTTTTCTTAGCATATCTGGTTAAAAATACACTTTCTTCAGCAGCAGCATGCCCACCACCTACTACGAAAACTTCTTTATCTGTGAAAAATTCTCCATCTGCAAGTTGCACAATATGCTACACCTCTACCTTTGTATTCTTCTTCACCCCTTAAAATCCCTATACTTCTTGGACTGGCTCCTGTAGCTAATAAAGATACCAAAACACTTATAATCACCCTTATTAGTATGAACAGTTTTTATATCTCCATCTAAATCCAAGCCCGGTGGCATCTGCTATAGCAAACTCTGCACAAAACTTTGCCGCCTGCTTACGCATAGTTTCTGTAAGTGTATGACCATCTGTTGTTTCTATACCGGATAGTTTACTACTTCGTTAGTTATTCTTATTTGTCCACAAAATTTTCTTTTTCTAATACCAATACCTTGTAACAAGCTCTTGCCAGATACAGGGCGACGGTGAGCCCTGAAGGTCCACCGCCAATAACTACAACATCGTATAAATGTTCCATATTATACCCCTTTTTAAATCTAATCCTATAATGCACCTACCAAATCTAGACTAGGCTTTAAAGTTTCAGCTCCCGGTTGCCATTTAGCTGGACAAACTTCATTTCCATGCTCATGAACGAATTGACAAGCTTGAACCTTTCTAAATAACTCTTCTGCATTTCTACCAACATTTCCTGCACTTACTTCATAAGAAACAATTTTTCCCTCGGATTAATGATAAACTTCCTCTCTCTGCAAGACCGTCTGCTTCTATATAAACATCAAAATCCTTTGAAATTTCATGAGTCGGATCAGCTATCATAGGATACTCTAACTTAGAGATTCTCTCTGAATGATCATGCCAAGCTTTATGTGTAAAATGTGTATCTGTTGATACTGAATAAATTTCTACTCCTGCTGCCTTAAAGTCTGCATATTTATTTTGTAAATCTTCTAACTCTGTAGGACAAACAAAAGTAAAGTCTGCAGGATGAAAAGAATACACTCCACTTACCTAATAAATCAGCCTTAGATACTGCTTTAACTCTCCCTTATGATAAACTTGAGCTGTAAAAATCAGCTACTTGCACGATTAATTAATGACATAAATAACCTCCTTATATTTAAACTTAGTAATAAGTTTTATTTTTATTACATTATATTAATACCATATTTTTAAAGGATAAATCAAGTATTTTTAGGGAATAATTATTAATATTTTTATTATATAATATTTTTAAACGCTTACTAATATCAAATCTTAATATTTCTACATAAAAATAGAGTAGCAGTCACATAAACTGCTACTCTAAAAGAATCTAACTTTTGTTGGCGTCTGTAGAGTATTTATAAGTCTTTTTATTAATATCCTCTTGCTATTCTTGCTTCATTAGCTTCAGCTGAATCCGGATAATTTATAATTACATCACTAAATAAAGAAATTGCCTCTTCATTTCTTCCTAATTTTACCAAAGCCTCACCCTTTTTAGTATAGACATGGCATTATCAGGATGAAGTTTTATAGACCTATCATAATAAATTATAGCTTTCTCATAATCACGGCATTTGCTAAATCGTTAGCGTGATTTAATAATAATATATATCCGTCAGTATCTACTCTAGTTTTATAGTATTTATGACGCTTGTTATATCAAAGGAACTACCGTCATCTATATTAACTATAACACCGACATCAAAAATCGCTATACAAATCTGCAACTCTGGTGAAAATCATTTGCAGCAAAAGCTTCTTGCATAGCTACAAGTTTTTGATATTGTGTGGAAAGCGATAATTTATATTTTTCAACACTGGTATTACTGGCTTCTTTTGGTCTATCTCTCATTTATAACTTCATCTAACTTTGAGCAGTCTCATTCTTACTAATATTAGCCTCGTTAAGTTTTTCACTAATAGTAGCCAATTCCATATTATATCTATGATTGTGACTTGCTTTCATAGTCGGAATATATAGAAACATGATGAAAGCCGCTCTATAAGCAGACCTCGCTATGTTACTACAGTTTGTAAACCTGTATAATTCTTATACGTTTCAGGTATTATTACATCTGTTGAAAAATATTAATATGACTTGCCTTAGGTGTATTTTCTTTAATAAAACTCTTGTATTTTAAAAGCTAGATGATTATACTTATCAATTTTTAAAACTCTATCTAAAATTCTATCCCTTTTTATATATTCTGCTTTTTCTATAAATGCAACTAATGCTAATAATAAAAGCTGCTTTTATATATCATGGATTGGCATCCACTACTTACAAGCCCAAGTATAGCCAAATCTTTATTAAAAACTATTTACACTTACTAATGCATCATTATAACGTTTTCATTAAATCCGCATAAATACTCATCAGCATCTTTTGTACTTCATATATAAAAATCAGCTATATTATCATCTTTTAGATTTATGCTTATCACCCATATTTGCTTCAATGCGAGAAGCAATCTCTCCTATTTCCATAATACAAGACCCTAAAAGATTTCTGGCATTGATATTATTTTTATTATATTCCAAGGCTTTTTGCAAAGAATAAAGCTGCACTTCCAGATTTCTTTCACCTGCATAAACTAAGTCCCAGATTATAATATGATTAGAAATCTAATTGTCTTTGCATGTGTTCTGCTACATGATTTCTTTCTTCAAAGTTCAAATAAAATATACTTTTGCATCTAGCAATATCACTTTGCCTCAAGTTCATCCTCTACTTCATCTATCTAAGCTAGGCTTAAATCTACGAGTTCTTCTTTCAAAATTTAACATTTATCTTTCCTTTCTAAATAGCTTCAGAATCTCGCTATCATATATAAAGAACCTACACAGCAGATCTCATCATCTCTTTTATCAACATAGTTTCGTAAGCTACAAAATTATACTATCTTTTCTACAAAATCTATATGTACGTACTTCTCTAAGATAGAGCTATATTACTTGTTTTTCAGCTCTGTAATTATCCACATTTTGCTATATAAATTTTGGAGATATATATGTAGCTACATTTTCCAAAGGATAAAGCTTGTAGCTTTCTAATATCATATCAGCTACTAATAGATATTAATAGGTGGCTTTTTAGCATTTTCGTTACATAAGGACCGCATAATTTTAGTAAATTCTAAAGAGTTTCACATCCTCATTATGTGCTCATCTATAAACATCCTTTTCTACCTCTTCCATTCTACTGCTTTCCAGTAGTAGAAAATGCTCTTTATTATATATTTGTATGCAAAATTCTTTTATTAAAGACCGGCTCATATAATAATGGCTAAAATACTAAGTCCTGAATAATTTTTATATGATATTTTTAGAAAGCCATTCTTTCTCATAAATCAACTCCTCTCTGTATTTACTGAAATTTGATAATTTCAAAGTCTCCTTTTACTTCATAGAGACAAGGCCTCTTCTTCCATACTTTTTCCTACTAAGGTATTATTGTCATATACTAAACTTATATTCTTTCTAAGTATTCCTGCTTTTTGTTTTACTATTTCTACTATACTTGAGCCAAGATATTTGTTCGTGATCTTTACTAATACTGCTTATTACACATAAATCTTTTTCTCTATTGCATTAGTTACATCTAATAAACCACCCAGACCTGTTTTCAGAATAATAAAATCTGCCTTATTATCATAAAAAGCATTTCATTGCCATATAAAATAGAAATTCAAAAATAGGTAGAATTGGAGCAAAAGGCTCTTTTGCACTAAGATTATCAGCTAAATTCTTAGTATGTTTCCTAAATCTTCAGATTCCTATCCGAAATAGGCAACATATTAATTCTTATTCTCATTAATATTCACTAAATGGAAATAAAAGTGCCTACCTTAACCCATATCTATGGTATATTGCTTAAATATGCACCTACAGGAGCCTTTTCCATTTTGTGCCTGCAACATGTACAAGAGGTATTGTCTTTTCTATATCTGTTGCAGAACTCTCTTATATCATTAGAGAGTTTCTTTTCCTCTAACCCGTAGGAATATTTTCCTATATATTCTTTAATATTCATATTATGAATTTTTCTAATTGTTCATAGCAGTTCATCATCATTGATATTTTTCAAGCTTAGCTTTTTCTTCATCTATCTTGGCTTGTATGTGCTTTACTTGTAAATTTCTCATTACTTAGCATAGAAGTTACTCTTGAAAGTTCAGCTTCAACTTCTTTTCTTCCTTTTGTAATCTTTCTATTTCTTTTTCTGTATCTACGAAGTTCTGCAAATGGCATAAATATGTTGCACGGCTACAACTGTAGCAACTGCATCTTCGTCTATGCCTTCATTATCAAACTTAACTATTTTCAGAAGCATGAGGCAGAGTGGTAACATAAAAGTTTTTAGATTCTTCATATATATTTCTTAAGCTTTCATCACTACTTACTATAAATACCTTAGCTTTTTGCTGGGTGGTACATTCATGTTGTTCTTACATTTCTGATACTGCACTGCTTCTTTTATATTTTCTACTGCTTCCATTTCATTAGCAAAATCAAAAATCCTTACTATATTCCGGCCATGAACTAATCGTAATAGATTCTTCATCTTCATTTAAGTTTTTAAAGATTTCTTCTGTGATAAATGGCATAAATGGATGCAGAAGCTTAAGACCATCTGTTAATACCTTATTCAAAGTCCATAAAAGCTATATCTCTAGTCTTATCTTCTTTATTCCATAATCTAGGGCTTTTAGCATTTCTATATACCAATCGCAAAATTCTTCCCATGAAATCACTAAACTTTAGCTAAGGCTATTCCTAAATCAAACTTTTTCCAGATTTTCTGTAACTTCTTTTATTAAATTATTTGATTTTTGTAGTATCCATTTATCGGCAATAGTTAAATCCTTTAAGTCTGCCTTTTTGAAGTATCATTTTCAATATTCATCATGATAAATCTTGAAGCATTCCAGATTTTATTAGCAAAGTTTCTACTGGCTTCTACTCTTTCCCAATAAAATCTCATATCATTTCCCGGAGCATTTCCTGTCATAAGTGTCATTCTTAGGGCATCCTGCCGTACTTTTCTATTACATCCAAAGGATCTATACCATTTCCTAAAGACTTGGACATCTTACGTCCTTGTGAATCTCTTACAAGTCCATGTATAAGTACAGTATTAAATGGAGCTTTCCCTGTTTGCTCATAAGCCGAAAATACCATACGAACAGCAGAAGAAGATGATATCATAACCTGTAACTAATACATCTGTAGGATAGAAATATTCAATTCTTCCGTTTTATTTGGCCAACCTAATGTAGAAAATGGCCATAAAGCTGAGAAAACCATGTATCTAAAAAGTATCTTCATCTTGTACTAATTTATCACTTCCACCTCACTACATTTTTCAGGCTTTTCTTTTTGAAACATGAACCTTACCACAATCTTCACAATAATATGCGGTATTCTATACCCCACCATAATTGTCTGGAAATACACCAATCTTTTATATTCTCTAACCAATGTAAATAAGTTTTTGCATAAGATTCAGGAACAAACTTTAATTCTCCTGTTTCTATAACTTTTTATAGCGGTTTTGCCAACTCATCCATCTTGACAAACCATTGTGGCTTTATTAAAAGGTTCTACTATCGTTTTACATCTATCATGAGTACCTACATTATGACTATGTGGAACTACCTTAACAAGTAGACCCTCTGCTTCAAGATCTGCCACCATCGCCTTTCTTGCTTCATATCTATCCATTCCATCATATTTAGAACCTGATAAATTGATTGTGGCATCATCATTCATTATGTTGATTTCTTCTAGTTATGTCTTTTCCCAACCATAAAGTCGTTAGGATCGTGTGCAGGTGTTATTTTAACACAGCCTGTACCAAATTCTTTATCTACATATTCGTCAGCTATAACCGGAATCAATCTATCTGTTAAAGGTAATTTTAACATCTTACCCACTAGATTCTTATATCTATCATCATCAGGATTTACCGCAACTGCACTATCTCCAAGTAGAGTTTCCGGTCTGGTTGTTGCTATTTCTACAAAACCGCTACCATCAGCTATAGGGTAATTAATATGCCAAAAAATTACCGTCTTTCTCTTCATGCTCTACCTCTGCATCGCTTATACTGGTTCCACACAGGACACCAATTTATAATACGTGGTCCTTTATAAATATAACCTTTTTCATATAATTTTATAAATACTTCTAATACAACATCCGAGCAACCTTCATCCATGGTAAAACGTTCTCTATCCCAATCTGCACTGAACCCAGTTTATGTAATTGATTGATTATACAGTTACCTATACTCTTCTTTCCATTCCCAAGCCTTTTCAAAAAACCCTCACGACCAAGGTCATGCTTTTTCTATGCCCTCTGATTTTAATTTTTCTATAACTTTTACCTCTGTAGCTATAGCCGCATGGTCCAGTTCCGGTTGCCAAAGAGCCTCGAAAACCTCTCATTCTCTTATATCTGATAAGTATATCCTGCATAGTATTATCAAGAGCATGTCCATATGTAATTGTCGGTGATATTTGGAGGTGGCATTACTATAGTAAATAGCTTTTTATCCTATGTTACTTTTTGCATGAAAAATACTTACCCTCTAACCAACTTTGTATATCCTATCTTCTATTTCCCGCAGGATTATATGTTTTTCTAACTCTTTTCATCTACTTCTCCTTATATCATAGTTCTATATTCATGTCTTAAAGTTTCTATTTTATTCCCTTATAATGGCTGCTTTTTACACTATCATATTTGAATACAGCTTTTAAAAATCTTTTATATCATCTGAATTTAACACTTCTAGTTTCAAATTCATTAGACCAAACTTCATTATTCTCAAATGAAATCAGCCTATCAACATCTTCTAAAGGTTTAGCTCCAAGTTTTTCTAAATAAACAAGTTTTTCAATATACTTTTTATCTTGCAAACATTCATAAGCTAAGCGATAATTCATATATGCATTATCAAACTTAAACATATTTTACATAAAGCCGCCAAATTATTATATATGCTACCAAGAAAATCTATTTTCCTGCTTTTACTGTTACTAAGACTAAAATTCTTTCAAATATTTCAATAGCTTTAGCATACTTTTTAGAAAACATATAGTCGGCTTGCTTCTTTAGATATTCACTCTTTAGGTGAGGCTCTTAATCCTTCTATTTCTCTTCTATATTTTATTATCTCTTTTTATTATAAAAAGCCTGAACTTTCTAATATATAATAGAGTATATCATCATTTAACTTTTTATCTCTATACATCTTCAATAACCAAGTGCTAAGATTATTTAAACTCAAAGATTCTGATATAAACCAAAAGAGTTTCTCGTCTGTGAAAATTTTCCATAACTAATATAGGATTATCATATATTAAATAGGCAAGTTCTTCAAAGAATATATATTTATATCCAAATCTTCAATATATAGAGGACTTTTAGCTTCTAAAGCCCTCACAAAGTATTAATCCCATAAATCAACCTCATGCACTATTTTTGCGTCTGTTTTTCTTATAAAAATCTCCAAAACCGTCATCACTTATCTCAGAACTAGGTTCTAGCATCTTTTAAAAGCTGGTTTTTATATCTATTCTTCTGGTTTTATTAGCTCTTACCGGCAAAAGTCTAAATTCACTCTGACTATCTTCTTTCTCCTCTGTTCTATAGGTAAGAGTGTCAATTCTATATCATTTATAGAATCTGCTATAAACTTAAATTCATTACTATTATTATACCATGTATCACGGCTTTTACCAAAGAAAAGTCCTGATATCTTATTATCTTTTCTATATTTATATCCACTCCGGTATTAAGTCTTCCATCACAAATACAGACTATATTAAACAAATTCTTTCCAGTATCTAATTCTACCGCTTTTACACTTGCTCCTTTTGCAAATAATTCTCCATCATAAAGAACTTTTCTTCTATTACAAGCAAAATTCAAAAAGTCTTCTGCCCACTCCGGTTTTTCAAAACCTTTTTCCTGTAAGCAGAATTGAAGAAAACACTTTTTGCTATTAATTCCTTAGCCGCATCTGTAAGTATTTTATCCACTAATTTTTGCACCGGCAGGGATTTGTCAATAAATCAATATTTATAGACTCTTCCATTTTCCTTGAATCTACATATACTATACTTGTTCTAGCCAATCTTTGCATTTTAAGTTCATAATATACAAAATTTTTGATTGGATAAATCAAATAATGCTACTTGATTGTTCCATATATCCTTACTCTTGCTGAGCGTATAGTATATAAAACTTTCTGCTCTACTATAACTAAAATATTATTCTTGCGATAGCCTAAATTAATAAAACAAGCAATAATTTTATCTACTAAATCTGCATTTATGGTAGGGATAGATACTACTATTTTTCCGGATAAGGCATACTTCCATCTTCCAAACTATTATCTATCAAAATTGATAAATATATTTGTAACAAATCTACACCATAATATCTTAGACCTTCAATATTAATAAAGTGGTTTTTTATCTGTCATGGTAGTAATTTATCTGAAATAGAGCCTGTACCCGCAAGTAAACATTCATAAAGCTTCTTCGCCGACCGACCATCTATCATTATCCTTTTCTTTACATATAATAGTAGAGATATTTATATATTTTTCTTCGTTATAATAAGCAAAGTCGTACTTATATCACTTATATCAACACCTAAAATCCTTGACATCTTTAAACCTCACTATATCAAAGTAAACATCTTCTTTGAAAGAGTTTCTTTCATCATAAAAATCTTGCATCAATTCTTCCAACTCAACATCATCTTTATAATTGATTATATCATTAATAAGAGTATATCTGGAGAAAGCAACTTTTTATTTAATGTATTCTTAATACTTCCATTTTGCCAATAAGTCATTACTCTTAGAAGCATATATTTCATATTCCCATTCTTCATCATCAAATAATATTTTCGACTTATATATATATTCCTATATATATTAATAAAAATCTTCTTTTAGAAATCTTCCTTTTTAGAAAGTCTGGAGTATAAACTGGGAACTTCTCTATTATTTGCTATGTAAAGTAAAATTTTGCTTATCAGTATATTTTTCAGGGACATCAATAAATCTTGCCAAATCCTTATAAAAAGGAAATTCTAAGCCAAGACTTAATAAATTATCTAATATTTTTTAGCATATTCTTTTTGTCTAGCTACAAGAAGCTCTTGCCTAGAATAATATTTAAGCATAGCAAGCTTATAGATGCTAGGTATTCTATCTATAAATTCTTCCTTTGCCAAGGCATTTTCAAGATATTCTATAACACGCTCTTGTATATCCATATCATAGAATATGTAATCCGAACTTTTTATGCCGAAAATATGCTTTTAACCAGTATTTCGCTACTCTTTTTCTGCTAACATACCATGCAAAAACTCTATCAAGTAAATCTCTATTTCCTACAAAAACAATTGTGCTAATAATCTTTCCTCTAAATCATAGCTTTCTATATTATCTTTAATAGACACTTCTAAAAAGCTCATACATAGAATTGCTGTCATTGTTATAATATTCACATAGATAATCTAATAAAATACTACTTCTATTACCTGCCATAAAACTAATATTAGATATATATAATAAAAGATAATCTTTTTAAAAATTTTTGTCTAATATCATTCTTTCTACTAAAATATTGATATTTCTTATACTTATATTAAAGCACTTGTATAAAGCATTTCATAAGCTTCCCCAAAAATATCCCATTGAAATAAAAAGTATCTATAAGTACGGCTTTTGAATTATTATCTAAATCATCCTTATTTGTTTTTATGAGAATATCATGATTTCTTGATTCCCAAACTTCTACTCCACTAGCTTCTTTTCCTAAGTTTCTATAATAATATACTAATTTAGAGAAAATATATGCCTTAAAAACTATCTGTAAGCTCAGCACTTTTTAGCATATCTTCTAAAAATCCACTTCTCTTTCATTGATAGATGATTTTTCCAATATCTTTTTTTAGCAAATTCCAATCTTAATATAGGGATGATAAGATGAAAGCTCATAACATCTATCAAAGCATAGTATCTAAATTAAACATTTTTTATTATTTCTAAATCAAAAATTAGCATACCTATTACCATAAATATCACATTCTAACACGATGGCAGTTTCAGAAAATTGGAAGATAAAAATCATTACCTTCTATATTATAAATATATTCTTTCTTTAACTCCGGATAAATTACAGCTACAGCTTTAATATAGCTATTTTTTTGTACTCATCTTATATGAGTTTAAAATAGAAGGTAAATATCTGGCTAAATTCTCATCTATCATTTCTACTTTTATTATTTTTACTATAAATAAAAGCTAAATGTTTTGTCTAATCTTGCCACTTTCAAACTACTTAATACAAATCTTTCTATATCATGAATATAGGACTTGTATAAGTCATCTTCCTCTTTTTGTATATTTTTAATATATTCTCGTAAATCAATGATTTATATTTCAAATCCAAAAACATTATTATGTACAAAAATATTCAAACACCTTGAGTGGCAATAATTTAGCGTAATCCTCGTCCAAGGTATAAATATAATATTCATACAATAAACTTATATTCATATCTTTCTCTATAGCAAGCTCAAACCACTTATGTAAATCTTTTTCTTCTTAAATCTGCTCTTATTATAAATCGACATAAAAGCATAAATATATTCATCATTTAAAAACTTCTTATATAATTTTTAGTAACATATAATACGAAATATTACTATAAATAGGTAAAGTCCCTAATCTCTGTTTTAATATTAGATATAATTCATCACTTATAGCCTCTTCTTCTATCCCACACATAAAAGCTTTCAATTCAAATATACCTATATCATGTAAAAAGGCAGGATTTTCGTTGAGTAAATTTATATATGCTATATATAAAAATTTACTCTTATTTCCTATCAAAACTTTTTAATAAATACTCATATTTTTAAAGATGGTGAGACACTAATATTTTTCATCTAATTTAAGTCTAAGCAAAAATACTATATCTCTGTTTTTCTTCCTCAAGACCTGAAAGTAATTTTTACCAAAGCCTTCTCATAATTATTTTTCTATATGAAAGCATATATTCCATGAGTAAATACTCATCACTATATTCCTCTTCTATAGAAAGTACATCTTCTCTAACTAAGTCTATTATATCTTTAGCTTTATCATATTGCATTCTAAAGTAGATATGTTTCTGCAAGTAATAAATTAGCCATTACATATTTATCGTATGAGCTGCTTATATCATCTAACTCAAAGCTGCATAAGTTCGACAATATCTCTTTTTCATCACCATCAGTAAACTCATATTTTTAGTCTATACTTTAGGTATGAACAAATTTTTCTTTTTATCTTTTATATAATTTTCCCTATCCGACTTGGGTTTTTCTTCTATAAATTTATCTTTTCTTATTTCTATACTTATCTCTTTATCAATATATACATTTTTTAAAACTAATAGTCGCTTTTATTAACGCCTTCTTTTAATTTTTGAGCTAATATATTGATGTTAAGAATACATTCATCTTTATCAAAGTCTGTATCGCTTAAATTCTTTTTTATCTATTTCTATAAAATCCACATCATTAGAAATAGAAAGTAATACATCCCCCATGTATTACGTCTTATTGTTAAATTAAAAGCTACTATCTTCTTCTATATTATCAAAAATATACTCTTCTCTACCTATATCTATATTTACTCTTTTTAGCATTTATAGCTATTAAAAATTCTTCTAATGCAAAGTGCTTTATTAACTCTTATGATGAAATTCTCATATATGCTCTATATCTATAATCCTTCATAAATGGAGCTTCTATAAAAATCCTTAAATTCAAAAATTTTTAATGCTGTTTCTCTATCTTCTCTATATATAAGTAAAAAAATCTTTTTATTGTTTTTAGTTCACCGAGTATGCTACTAGTTTTATTTGAAAATGTCGTAAATCTATATGGTATTACAAATTCTCCTGCGTTTGTAATAGCTGTTATTTCTCCATCTATCACATCTCCTACATTCCAGGTATGAAGTATCTACTTCAAGTATTATTTTATTTTTAAGACCTCAAAGGACTTGTTAGTAATCTAACTCTATAATTACTTGAGTATAGCAAACCTTTTATATGCAATATTATTATTTGTATTAATATTTAATTCTACCTTGCTAAGGCTCGACATTTTTAACCATTTGTGAAATACTAGTAGGCTCCAGTTCTAACTCCGGCATATCTACGTCTATATCACCATTAGCTAAGCGATTAATTTTTCTCTCATAAGCATACCTATCCATTTTCAAAATTACAGTTTATTCTAGCACGAATAAAGGTATGTTGCAATAAAGGAATATCTATTTTTGTAAGTATAGAATTTTTGTATTTTTATTTTATACATATCAAAAGAAACTAAAAAACTACTAATAAAACGAAAATATTTCCTTTTTATTAGTAACTTTTCAACTCTGCATTAAGCGTAATTTTTATACCTTGTTCTATAATATCCCAAAACTTTTTCCACATCTATATCATAAGCAACATCACAATTATGCGGTTTTTCAAATAATCAAACATATCACAATTAGTTTCTTCCATAGCTTTCACTTGAGCTAATATCTATGCTTACATTTACATTTTTGTTTTCAAAGACTATTATCCAAAAATATAAGCACAGGGTTACAGGATCGTGAAGAGGACCTCCCTCCCAACCAAATACTTCTTTTTGTGCTTTATTGAAAAAAATCTCATCAAATCAACAAATAGCTTAGATGCCTTTTGTACCTATTTTATCCATTCTTTCAACTATACTCGGATAACAAAAGCACCTTTCTAGTTACATCAAGTCCCACCATTGTTATAGGTACCCTGAATTAAATACCACATGAGCAGCTTCAGCATCTGCCATTATATTAAATTCAACGCCGGACTTACATTACCATTTTGATATGAGCCCCCATAAGAACTATTCTTTTTATCTTTTGATTTTTATTTCAGGACACATTCTCATTGCCAAAAGCAACATTAGTCAAAGGACCTGTAGGCACTAAAATCATATCTCCATCAGCTTCCATAATCTTTTCTATCATAAGATTTACGCCATGTCTTTTTATCAAGTTCTTTTACAAGAGGTTCAAATGTAGGGCCGTCCAAACCTGTTCTCCATGTATATCTCCTGCTATTATTCTATTTCTAACTAAAAGCATTAGGAGAGCCTGCCGCTACGGAATATCCATAAGCCCTAAATATTGACATACATTCAAGCGTTTTTACCGTCTTTTCTAATATTTGATTACCTGCTACTACTGATATGCCTGTAAGCTCAAGCTCTTTTACTAGCTCCGAGCAAGTAATAAATTTATGGCATCATCATGACCCGGATCCATATCTAAAAATATCTTTTTGTTTACTCATCATACAACTCCTCTAATACTATTTAATCAATGAAGACTTTCTTCTCTTTTCTCTTCTTAGCTTTGTTATCATTGAAATAGCCAATATAAGTATAGTAACTATGTAGGGTAACATCAATACGAGTTGACTTGGAACTCCATAAGCTTGGAGTCTTGACCCTACAGAATCACTAAAACCAAATACAAGACAAGCTAAAGATGTAAGTATAGGATCTGCATTACCAAAATACATAGCTGCAACTCCCATAAATCCTCTTTTGGTTTGTCATATTTTCTACAAAACATTTTAGAATATCCTATTGATAAATGTGCTCCTACCAATCCTCCTATAAGACCTGATATAGCTATAGCCTGATATTTCATCAGATTCACATTTATACCTGCACTAGCTGCAGCCTGTGGCATTCTACCCACTGATCTGAGTCTTAGACCCCAAACAGTTTTATAAAAAGCAAAATACATAAGTGCTATCAAGATTATAACAAATATTTCTGTTATACTTATATCTATTTAATATCTCGCTCAGTATGAGGCATATTTTTCAAGAAATTTAACATTAAAACCTTGGTATAGTAGCTATTTTAGGGATCTGAAAAAGTCCCGTTTTGTTTTAACCATGTATTAGTAAAAACTTTGTTATAGCTATAGCAAAATAAGTTTATTCCCATACCTATAGCTTTATATATCCGCTTTATATCTTATATGACCTACTGCCATTACCATGGCTATAAGTGAGTCCTGAGAACATATACAAATATAGCTGAAGAAAGCTTCCTGTTAGATAACTAATAGCAACAGCCATAAAAGCTCCAACCAACATTATACCTTCCGTTCCTATGTTCAGAATATCTGCTTGTTGAGTAATACTTGCACAAAGCTGCATATATTATAGGCGTAACAGAACGAAAACTTGAGTAAATAAGTGATAGATTAAAAATCTTTGAAATATTCATCTTATTTTACCTCCTTTTTTCTGCTTCTAAATTTCAAAACGAAGTCCATACAAGCAAATATTATAAAAACGGCTGTAATAGTATCTACTAAAGATTTAGGAACACTGGTTTGCTTGTTGCATACCCATAGCTCCTGTACGTAAAACAGCAATAAACAAGCTCATAAACGGAGCAAATAACATGTTATTTTTGACTATAAGGGCTGCTAACATTCCGTTACTTCCTAATCCATTAGCAAAGTTATTTAGGAAATAACCATGTACTCCTAAAACCTCTATGGCTCCTGCTATTCCACCTATAAGGCCACTAAGCATCATAGCCTTTATAAAAATCATTTTAGGATTTACTCCTACATATTCCGCATTTTCAGGATTCATACCCACTTCTCTTATCTTAAATCCTAAAGTACTCTTATATATTAGCCAAATAAAAAAATATCAGAATAATAAAAAGCTATAAAAATACCTGTATTTAAAGAGCTGGGCAGCATTATCTTTGGCAAGGTTACACTGACAGGCAAAGACTGTGCATTTGCAACACCTGCACTCATAGGTCCACTAACTAAATAATTTGTTAAATAAAATGCAATTGAGTTCATAAGTATAGTTGTACAAATTTCCGACACTCCATAGTACGCTTTAAAGGCCGCAGGTATATGCATGAACAGCTCCCACTAAAGCTGCAAATACAAAACAGGCTATCAAGAGCAATGGTTTAGGTAAAAAGTAAAATTTATACCTACATAAGCTGCTACTATACCTCCTAAAAACACTTCTCCCTCTACACCTACATTAAAAGCTCACTGCTTTGGCGGCTACGATAAAAAGCTGTAGATGTAAGTAAAATAGGAGTAAAAGCAGCCAAAGTAGTACCAAGTTTTAATTTACCATAAAAGCCCTCTAAATAAAAGCGGCATAAGCATCTATAGGATTTTCTCCTATTATAAGTATAAATATTGCTCCTACCAAAAGAGCTATGAGCATGGTAAAATGATTTTTAGGAAACTATTCAGACCCATCTTAAATGTAGTATTCATTATTTACCTCCTACCATATACATACCCAGTTTTTCTTCTTCTACCTCATCAGAATTTATCACGTCCTGTTATTTTTACCTTCATGCATAACAACTATCTATCTGACAAAGATAAAACCTCTTCCAAATCTGCTGAAACCAATATAAAACACCTGAGACCTTTTGGCCTTTACATCTTGTAAAATTTCTACGTATAGATTCTATAGCACCAATATCCACACCTCTAGTGGGTTTGAGATGCTAATAAAATCTTTCCACCCATACTAACTTCTCTAGCAACTATAATTTTCTGAGCATTTCCACCTGATAAGGTCTTACTTGCCAATCTATAATCAGCCGGTCTTATATCAAAACTTATCTATAAGTTCTTTTTGCATAAGAAATTTTGCCTTTTCATCTACAGAAAACAGCTTACTAAATCATCTATACAAGTTGCAACTAAATTATCCGATATGAGAAATCTTTTATTAAGTCCTCTTATATTTCTATTTTCAGGTATATGAGCAAGACCTTTTTCTCTAATAAACTTTACAGACTTAGTTTGTTACATCTATACCATCTATATAGAACCTGACCCTTTTTCTATCTGTCTGAGGTCCTGTTATAGCCTCTATAGAAAGTTCACTTTGACCATTACCATCTACCTGCTATTCCAACTATCTCACCTGCTTTAACTTCTAAGATAAACCTCTTATCTTAGACATTTCTTTTTCTCCGGTCCAAATATCCTTAACTTCAAAACAGTACCCTCTACTTTGGAAAATCTTTTTCTATATTTAGGAATACTTCTCTTCCTATCATCATCTTGGTCAATTCAACAGCTGATGTATTTTCTTTTCTACACTTCCTATATATTCACCATTTCTCATAACTGAAATTCTATCTGATATTTCCATTATTTCATTTAATTTATGAAAATAAATACTATAGATTTTCCATCCTCTTTTTAATTTATTTAAAATTTCAAAAGTCTCGTGCATTCTACCAGGCGTTAAAACTGCTGTGAGCTCATCTAAAGATTATTATTAGCACCTCTGGTAGAGTCTTTATTATTTCAACTCTTTGTGCTTCTCCAACAGATATTTGCGATACTTTTTTATCTAATTGAATGTCCATATCGTGCTGTTCTATATATAACCATAGACCTTGCCTTAGCAAAGTCTATGACGAAACCTTTTCTAGGTTCAAAACCGAGAATAATATTTTCCAGTACACTCAACTCATTTACAAGCATAAATTCTTGATGAACCATACCTATTCCTAGAGTCTATAGCCAATTTTGTAGAGATATTTTTATATTCCTTATCATTTACTATAATATCTCACTTCATCATGAGGATACATACCGTATAAAGTTTCATCATTGTTGATTTTCCGGCACCATTTTCTCCTATAAGAGAATGTATCTCTCCCTTTTTCAACTCAAAATTACCATTTTTTATAGCATGAACAGTTCCAAAAGACTTTTTAATATTTCGCATTATAACAATATTCTTGTCGTCCACTATAAAAGCCCCTATTTTTATTACCAGAGCCTCGTAATTTTCTACTACAATCTCTCCTGAGACTATTTTCTTTTCAAGTTCAGATACTTTTTCTACTATATCTTCCGAATTTATCTCCAAGTGCTTCCTTCATAGCAGAGAAATCTGTAAGGCTAACTCCTTTATCCGCTACCGTAGAATATGAAAGCTGATTACCTTTAAAGCTCATCTTTCTACAGCAGATTCTGTGGTCAAATAACAAGCTTGATCTACTCTTAACATAGATGTAAAGCACATGACCCGGTTGATCCTATGTCTTGATTCAAATCTACTCCCTATAGCATATTTTCCTGCTTCAGCTGCCGCCTCTAAGATTCAGGGACCTGTTCCTGCAGCTACATTCATAGCTATATCAACCTTGTTCATAGCTGTGCAAAAGTAAAGCTCTTTTTCCTTTTAAGGGGATCATTCCATGCTCCTGCGAATGATTGCTTAGCACTTTAATATCCGGATCTATATATTTTGCGCCTTGTTCATATCCTGTATAAAAATCTTGCAATACAGGTATGTCCATTCCTACCCAGCCAACTATCTTGTCGGCATTTTACTCCTTCTATATCTGTTTTAGTATGGTAAACATTGCCGCTGCCGACTATGCAAGGGAAAGAACCTTGATTTTGTGCAAAACTTACAGAAACAACATTATCTCCAGGCACAGCAGTATCTATGATGTAAATTTTACATCAGGATACTGTGGAGCAGCTTCACTAAATACTCCTCAAAATTTGAAGAAGCTTCAAATAATCAAGTCATAGCCATCCTCCACAAGCTGAAATAAGATTTGCTTTCCATTCCTCTGCATGTTGCTCCTTCAAGATTCTTTTATTTCAACTCCAAAATCTTCTTTTTGCCTGCACCCTCACTGCAAGAATCATTATGTGATTTATCTCCTAAATTACCTGAATATACTACAAATCCTTTTCTTACCTTCTTTTGCAGATTCTGCTTTATTTGAAGAACAGGCACTAAGCCCCATAGCTAATATTTAGCATCATCGCACTTCATAGATTCTTTTTCTTAGTAAACCTCCTATTAAAATCTTTAATTTTAAATTTTCGCCTCTTCCAAGGGTAGGTAAAGAACTCATTGCACCTAATTTTGTAACCGATATACTTGCCACTTTTATATGCAAAATTTTATAGCTTCATCAATATCTAAACCTTTTGATAAAAGCTGTTACAAATGACCATTAAAACAATCACCTGCCGCAGTTGTATCTATTGCTTTAACTCTTTTTGCTTCAAAAATTTGTATTTTCCTTATTCACTAAAACACAACCACTTTCACCTAATGTTACAAGTACATACACCTTTTACCAATAAAGACTTTTGCAGCTTCAACTACCTCTTGCTTTTGTAACACCATGAAAAACCGCTAGACTTCATAGGTTCCGTTTTCATTTGGTGTCTATAATCTATATGAAAATAAATCTTCATCATATACTCCGGCATGGTGCAGGATTTAGAACAACTATATTACCTCTCCTTTTGCTAACTTTCAAGAGCATATGCCACTGTATCATCAAGGTATTTCCATTTGTAATAATACATAAGAACTATCTTCCAAAAAGAAACATTATCATCTATATAAGTTTTATCCAAGTAAAGCATTAGCTTCAGGAATAACAACTATATTATTATCTCCCTTATCATTTACATATATAATAGCTGTTCCTGTACTACATCCACTTATTTATCTTAGATTAGTACAATCCACCTTATAGCTACTCAATGTTTCTATTTGAACCTTTCCAAAAGCATCATCACCTATAGAGCAAGAAAAACCACATCACCTCCAAGTTTTTCCTATTGCCCGGCGAGTTAGCCCTTTACCGCCGGTATATAGCTTATACTTTTCCTATGTGTAGTTTCTCCCACCAAAGGCATATCTTTAACTTTAACGGATAGAGTCCATATTTACACTTCCTATAACTACTATCTTATCTCCATATATTCTCCTTTAACGAAAGTATTTTCCTAAAACTTTTTCAAATTAATAGTAAGATATTTATAAATACAAGTCAAGTTATTTTATGTTTTTCGTCAATATGCAAGATTTTTAAACTAAAATTTTATGCAAAAATAACTAATAGTTTTCTAGCAACATCATTGACAGTCACATATTTTTGTATAATTCAATATAAGAAGTTTTAGGAGGACTATTTATATGACCATAAAGGAAATAGCAGCACTTGCAGGTGTATCTATATCCACAGTTTCAAAGATAGTAAATAATAAGGCTGATGATATAGATGAAAACACAAAAACCGTGTTTTACAAATAGTTAAGAATGTAATTACAGTGCCTCAAATCAAAAAGCCATAAAATCATCAAGGTTTATTATGGCTATACTTTTGGAAAACTCAAAACCCTAATTTATTCTTAAATGGGTTGTTATTGCTATAGCACATTCTTATAGCGTCATGATATACAATAGCTCTATGGATAATGATTTAGAACTTTTAAAAATATCAATTCTATAATAAAAATTGTGTTGACAGTGTAATTTGGGAACCTATAGATGAAAACAGTTTAAGCATGACTTTTGAATAATAATATAAAATAACTATATGAATATAAACTTAGATAGAGATTGCTAGCACCTAATTTTGATATAGCCTATTTTGCAACTACTGAATTATTACGTTTAGGTCCTTCAAATATAGCATGTTGTCAAAAATAACAGTTTCCGCTCTGATAACTTATTTATGGGATTTTAAACAATGTCTTTTTGATAATAACTATAACTGATGATATGTTTTACTGATACAAAAGTCCTATACTAGAAAACAAAGTCTTATCTCATAATATTACAGCTATATTAAGCTCCTATGATATCTTCCGACATAGAATGCTTTTATAAGCAAAATACAATATAAACTCTCGAATATTTCCTTATCGCATTTATGATGATACAAACAAAAATTTGTGAATAAATGTATGCAGGAATAAAATTCCTTATTATGAATTCGGAAAAATTTATCGTCAGCTTATAGATAAATGTGAACTCAATATCCATACAAAGACAAGTTTTCCTCACCTATGAATTTTAAGAAAATAAAAATAGTATTTCTCCCTTTTCTTCAAATAATAAAAATATACTTGTAATAGGTAGTATAAAACATGGATACACTTTTCTCTTTTTGTAGATTCCCTACCGCTAAAGGTAAAACAGCAATAAGTAATAACGGTATGATAAAAGGTAGGAGGTAAAGGTGCTATTAAAAAGCAATTGGTATAAGAAACTTCATAATCCTGTTTTCACTTATAGGTAAAAAATAGTAATGATTATGATGCAAAATATAATATATAAATATATGCAAAAACAAAGCATAGATGCTCAGGGGACTTGCACGGGATGAATTTCACTCAACAGGAAAGGCTTATATTCATTTGAAAAAGACGGAAAATACTATGTCAATTTCTATCCGGAGCTAATGATAGCCTAAATGTAGAGTGATATGAGATAAATGTGAAAACCTTATTTAAAACCTCTAAATATTGTATAATGCAATCAAGTTCCTATAAATCCTCATACAAGCAGCTAAAATATCTAAGAAATATAATCTCAACACAGTCCTTAAACCTGCGTGTGCAATATTTAGATTCTAAGCTAATTAAAAATATAGATATATTTATACCTAATCTGAGATGAAGCCAAAAGCCTTTCAAAAGCTAAACGATATACCAAGTATGGCAGAATCAATTTAGGTCCTAAAATAGTCATAATAACTTTAGCTAATAAAGGGGGCTTTTTATCTCAAAAAGAAATAAAAGCTTATTTTGATGCCTCAGATTTCAAAAGCTTTAGATACTACAGGAGGTGCTGATGCCTTTATATGAGCATTTATTGTATATTTACAAAAAGGTTATTCATTAAGTTCCTGTGTGAAGATAGCAAACTATGCACGCGGTTTCTGTGTATCAAAACAAGGCACAAGTGATGCTCTTATTTCTAAAAAGATATGGAAAGATATATTAAAAAACTAATTTACACTAAAGGGAGATCAGAAATCTCCTTTTTACCTTCTATATTGTATGCTACTTGAATTTAAGTGATAATAATAATTAAATTAATTTTCACCATGTCCTGTTCTGCATTTTTCCCTAATTTGTTTCAGTTGCTCCATCTTCTGCTTCATCTGCACTCTCATTAAGTTCACATACTTAAAATTTAACAAAAGTTTAATAGTATGCTTTGCAGTTCTGTATTTAGGGAAAGTAATTTCTAAGTGGTCCTCTTTCTTAGTTACTGTTGTTTTCAACTTTTTCTCCATTTTTTATTTAGCCTTTACAGTAAATGTAGTACCATTCCATGTATTTTCATATTTTTCTCTGTTTCTATATCTTCGACTTTGGCACTACCTTCAACACAATATCTTCCAGGAACTTTTATATCTTCGCCCAATACCTTTTCATCGCCCATCTAATATGTCTAATTTAACAGGTATATTAGCTTCATTTACTCTTTCTTTAAGTTGATAAGTTTCAAATCCCATATATCATAATCTTTAGGTGTTTTAATTCCCTTTAAGCTCATTTCCCAAATATCTCGACAGACTCATATTTAGCATCTGACAGTTTATTGTCTTTCATATATAAAAGCTACAGATTTTATCTTACTCTCAACAAACTCTTCTTCACTATACAAATGATTATCATTTAATTTTACATCTCTTTACCATCTTCATATGTAATTTTATAGTATCAGGATAAGCATTTATATAGTTCTTTTGTACTTGTGCAGATGATGGCATAGTTATAAGTGAATCCTCATTTATAAATTTGATTAGGAGATTAGTACCGATAGCTGTGTACTATCTGTTATGTTCAGGTGTGGTACGTATACCGTAATCTGAGAATTCATTAAAACTTATATCTCTAACTCTTCCCATCCATCATATGTGCTTTTAATACAGTCTTGCTTAAATCCAGTTTTTCACCTATTGCCTGTGCATCCGGTTTGATATTAAAATCATATACTGTCTATCTTCTGCTCTTTTTATCCTTTTAAACTTTCTTGATCTGGCTAAAGCATTATCAACAGCACTAACTTCTCCATTTTGCACCTTCAGTAGCCGAACTTACTACATCATAAGCTTCGCCTCTCCTTAAACTGTTTCTTTATCTCGTCAGTGTCTTTATAACCTACCAACTTATCAAGTACGTTTAAACTTTTGGTGAATAACTCATCTTCTGTATACTTTACAGATTCAGCTTTTTCTATTTTCCCATCTTTTATAGTAACTTTTACTATGTCAGGTCCATATTGCTCATAGTATCTACTCCATGTACCTGTTCCATACCAAATACCGTCTTCTAATTCATTTTCATCTTTTACTTTATTTTCTATTACTTTATTATCTACTTTAGCTTTTTCAGTCTTTGAAACATTGGAATCTCTACTAAAACTACCTCCACCTGAACTTGTAAACCTTATATTTGTATTACTTTTGGTAGATTTTACACCTTGAGTTGAATATCCTTTATTTATTAAACAATGTTGTGTTCCATCTTTTTCTGCAACGTCCACTAGCATTTGTCATATATCCATCAGGTGTGATTTCTCCGGCATACATTTTTCCCTAAATCTTTTCACCGATTCCAAAATAATAGCAATATCCATCTATCATTGCCAACCTCTTAGCATACTACCTGAATTTGAACCTAATGTATTATCAAAAGAAATACCATTTTCCATCTATATTTTGCCATTTAGTCAACATATTACGGTACTCTTATCTAAATAATACCACTTTCCATTTAAATTTAACCAAGATTTGTGGATATTACCATTTACATCTAATACCTCAAAATCCATTTGTGGCCTCCACTTTCCTGATGTCTGCATAGCTCTTGCATTTAGTACCCTGCACTTGTTGAGCTATAAGCGTAGCTGTTGCTAAGATTAAATTTTTCTTAGTCTATTATCTAAGTATAAATATTTTATTGTACTAATTTATATAAAGTAAGTCAAACAATTTTATAAGCAGTTAGTACAACCTACCTAATCACTATACTACCATTTTTATAATAGTAAAATATTCCTTTGTATTTTCAATACCTACTTGAATTTACAAAAAGGATTCTATAATAGATTTTACAAAATATAATTTAAGTCATAATTTTATTTATGAAGAAGGTTAGTATATGAAGTCATATAAGATATCATAGAGCTTTGGAAAAGCCGGTAAAACTTTTAGCTAAAACACTAGCCACTAAGGTGAAGAAGTTCTCTTAATGAAGAATCCGATAAAATGTATGGAGGAACCTGTATTAACGTAGCATGCATACCATCAAAGACTCTTATAGTAAATGGAAAAAGGGTAAGAATTTTGATGAAGCATGCAAATAAAAATCATCTTATAAAGCACTTCGTGAAAGAATTTCCATATGATAGCCGACGAGGATACTGCTACTGTAATAAATGCCAAAGCTAGATTTTTAAGTGATTATGAAATAGAACTCACAGAAACTAATGGAAATATAAGTACAGTTAGAGGCGAAAGAATCTTTATCAACACAGGTGCAAAATCTATTATTCCTGATATAAAAAGGAATTGATAATAACCCATATGTAATCACCTCTAAAGAGCTCTATCCCTAGATAAACTTCCAAAGCATTTGATTATTATAGGTTCAGGATATATAGGTCTTGAATTTGCAACTATGTATCGCCAATTTGGTTCTAAGTTACTATCTTAGAACAAAGTGATAGATTTATAGCTCGTGAAGATAAAGAAATATCTGATATGGTTAGAGCTAATATGGAAGCTGATGGTATAGAATTTATTTTTCAGCAAAAATATATATTTTGATGATAATAAAGTTTATTTTGAAAATGAAGGAAAAGAAAAATTTATAGAATCTGATGCTATCTCACTTGCAACGGTAGAAAACCAAATACTGATGGACTTGGTTTTAGAAAATACAAATATCAAAACTTGATGATAGAGGAGCTATAGTATAGATAATAAATTAAAAACTACTGTAACTAATATTTGGGCTATGGGTGATGTAAAAGGCGGTCCACAATTTACTTATGTTTCTCTTGACGACTTTAGAATACTTGCAAGCCAATTTTTGGAGATAACAGCCGTACCACAGATGATAGAGAAATTATTCCTTTATACAGTATTTTTAAATCCTCCTTATCTAATGTAGGACTTACAGAGGATGCTGTGAAAGACTAAGGGCCATGACTATAAGGTATTTAAACTCCTATGGCTGCAGTTCCAAAGGCACATATAATGGGAAATACTAAAGGAATGTTCAGTTATAGTAAATGCTTCTGATAACACTATCTTAGGTGCTACTCATTATGGTATAGAATCACAGGAAGTAATAAATATTTTTGCTCTGGCTATCAAAGCTAAACTACCTGTATACTATACTTAAAAATAATATTTTTACACATCCAACTATAGCAGAAGCTATAAATGATGTTTTTAAATAAAAATAATATAAAAAGCTCAATCCTATATATTATATAAGATTGAGCTTTTCTAAACTCTTTTCTTTCTATTCCATACATAAAAAGAGCTTTTTATACTTTTTAATCTTTATATTAACTTGCAAAAATAATCCATATCATCTTCTACTGTTCCTATAGGAGCAATACCGAAGTTTTCTACCAATACCTTTGCAACATTAGAGAAAGGAAAGCTGGAAGTGTTGGTCCGAGATGTATATTCTTAACACCTAAGTAAAGTAAAGCAAGTAAAACTATACTGCCTTTTGCTCATACCAAGCTATATTATAGATGATTGGTAAATCATTTATATCATCTAAGCCAAATACTTCTTTAGCTTTTTAGCGCTATAACTGCTAGAGAATAAGAGTCATTACATTGTCCTGCATCCAATACTCTTGAATACCTCCAATATCTCCAGGTCTAATTTATTATATTTATATTTAGCACAACCTGCTGTTAGTATTACAGTATCCTTTGGAAGTGCCTTAGCAAAATCTGTATAATAATTTGCTTGAGCACGTCCATCTAACCACCATAACAACAAACTTCTTGATAGCACCGGTTTTAACTGCATCTACTACCTTATCAGCTAAAGCAAGAACTTGATTATGAGCAAAGCCACCAATAATCTCACCTTTTTCTATTTCTATAGGAGCCGCACATCTTTTTGCATGCTCTATAATTTCACTAAAGTCTTTTTCTTCACCAATATCGCCTGCTATATATGCTTACAACCAGGAAAAACCTGCTGAACCGGTTGTATAAATTCTATCTTTATAGCTATCCTTTGGGAGGAACTATACAGTGAGTTGTCATAAGTATAGGTCCATTAAAGCTTTCAAATTCTTCTTTTTGTTGCCACCAAGCATTTCCATAGTTTCCTACAAAATGAGAGTATTTCTTAAATGCCGGATAATAATTGGCAGGAAGCATTTCTGAGTGAGTATAAACATCAACTCCTGTTCCCTCTGTTTGCTTTAAAAGCATTTCCATATCTCTAAGATCATGACCCTGAAATAAGTATACCCGGATTATTTCTAACTCCAATATTTACTTTTGTTATTTCAGGATTCCATAAGCACTTGTATTTGCACCATCAAGTAGTGCCATACCTGCTACACCATATTTTCCTGTTTCACAGCACTAAAGCTACTAATTCATCAGCTGTTAAACTGTCATTAAGAGTAGCTGCCAAAAGCTCTTGTAAGAAAAGCATCCACTTCCTCATCATCTTTAAGCAAAAGCATTAGCATGTTTTGAATACGCACTAAGTCCTTTAAGACCATATATAACTAATTCTCTTAAACTCTTACATCTCATTTTTCTGTAGCTAAAACACCGACTGTTAAAGCTTTAACAGGATACTCTGCACGACTTCCTTTCCAAGTTGCCGCATCCGGTAAATTATCTCTATTTGCTAACTCTTTTACCAATTCATCTCTCTAGCTATAGTCATGTCTACTCATCTTTCTAGCATCAAAATCAAAGTTAGCATTTGTAATTGTGATAAATAAATTTAAGGTTATTAAGTGATTTACTTCTTTTGAAACTTCTTTTCCTCTGCTCTAAGTCTGGTTGTAATTTCAGATATACCTTTATTTACAAATACCAACAAATCTTGTATAGCTGCTACTTCAGGCTACCGCAAACACCCGATACCGTACATCCTGTACAACGGCTGTTTCTTGACATTGATAACAAAACATCTTATTTTCCATCTTATATTCCTCCTACTTATAAATAAGTCTCAATTACTTCTATAAGATATCAACATAAACCATCTTTTCGGTAACCTATGTTACAAATGTATACAATATCTTATCAATATCAATTTTTATTAAGTTTTTATATAAAGTAAAGCTATATAAAATTTTCTTCTATTATTTTATCGCATTTTTCACTTAGACTCACAAGAACACAATGCAAGTCCGTTATTTTCCGATCCTCTAATCACTCTACAAATAGTTGAGCCACAACTTTTTCAAATTCATCTAAAAAGGAAGATAGGACATAGCTTCATCTGAATTTTGCTAAGTAAACCTAGCTAAAATTACTCCTCCTGTAGCTGCACCACAAGTTTCTTTTGTATTTCCATACCAACCCCAAAAGCTGAAGTAATTCTCAAAACAAAATCTCTATCAAGTCCATGTTTATCTGTATACGCCAAAAACTACTGCCGCCGCACACTATATCCATCAGTCAAAACCTTGTCTGCGATATCTACTCTATTCATAAATACTCCTATAAAATCCATAAGTTCTTCTATATCCAGTATATGTGTCTGCTCTTTCTCACTTCAATAAAGTCCTTCAAACTGCCATCTTCCTACGCTCTCTGGATAAAGAACGGTCTGGCTACACTTATAAAGTCGCCATCTCTCTCTATTCGCACCTTTATGTAAGCAACTTTTCCATCTTTACTTTCTTGTAAGATCAACCTAGCTATCTTTTGTCTAAGATTAGAAGATGATAGTATCTGTATTCTCTTATTCAAATAATAACTCTTACTTGCAAATATGTTAAAGCATATTCCTGCTAATATCTTCCCATACATTGAACTTTCATCAAACAAACTCCTTGGGGTATAAGCTAAAATCTTAAATTAGTAGTTGACAAAGCATAATGATCGTATTCTTCTTTTCTAAAAATAAAACACCTCTCCAAATATCTCTCCTATATTTCTGAATATAGCCATAATAGTCCTTCTACCAAGATTTGAGTCATTGCATGCTGCAACTGTTCCTCTACTAAAATAGTGATATGCTTGGGTTTTTCACCTTGAAAATATTATCTCATCTCTCTTATATTCTTTTACTCTTGCTTTACTCTCTTTTAAACAAATTTCTATTTCTTCATCACTCATTCCTCTAAACAAAGGACAAAATTTTAATTCTTTAACCATTATTCATTACCTAAAGAAATAAAAATCTTTACTATCAAGCAATTCCCTGCTCTTAATTTTTGCTCTCGTACCTGTTACTATTTTATCTATTTCTTCCAGATTGGACAACATATTCTTTTCTTCATCGCTAGTTTCTATTATCTTATAAATTCCACCATTCTTTGTTACTATTCTCTTGTCAGCCCTAAGGCTAAAAGTGGATCATGCGTAGCTATAAGAACTATCTTATCTCTGGAAACAAGTAACTCTATAGCCTTATTTCTATCTATGCGGCATTTTCTATCTCATCTATTAACACTATAGGCGAACTGGATAATATAGCTGTATCAGCTATCATAAGAGCTCTGGATTGCCCACCGCTAAGACTTGTTACGGAGTAGTTTCTAAAAATGTTTCTCCTGCCAATTTGTTTGCTTCCTCAAGTATCTTGCTACTTCATCAGTTCTACCATTCTTGAACTGCGTGCATTTTGCAAAATCTACAACACTAAGATCCATAACGAAATTCATATTTTGCGATAATTGAGCTACCAATTTTTATTAGTAGAATATCTCCATTTCAAATCAGGCATTTTCATTGTTTATAAGTATAGTTCTTTTTGTCGGTGTATCAGCTCTGGCTGCCATTTTCAATATCAGCCAGTGATCTGGATTTACCCGAACAGTGGGACCTACTATAGCAACTATTTGCGAAAGCATGTATATCAAACCTTTCAAAATTTTTCTCACACTTTTATTGTTTCCTGCTATAATACTAAGACTTTTTCCTTTTGAACCTTCATCTATGCAAAAATTCCTTCATTGATCTATATACAAAGACAATTGTGCATCTAAATCAGATATCCTAAAAGCTCATCTTCTACCTCATTAGACTTATATTCTTTTATATATTCTTTATACTAAGATTTTCATATCCTTTAGTTTCCAATCTATACTTTCCATCACTTGCAAAAGGATATTCTTCTAAAATACTCTTAATTGTTCTATTTTTCCTCCTTATCATCCCCTTAATTTTCTTAGTATTTCCCAATTGATAATCTGCACCTATTCTAGTTTCTCGAGACAATAAGAACACATGGCACTAGGCATAGCAAATCTAAGTTTCATACCCTGCACACTATCTATATTCATATTGTCATCATAGTAGTGCTTAATTCATAAGCACCCTGACCACTAAGTCCATTAATATTCAAAACCATAGTACTTAGGATTTTACTATGCTACTCTACTTGCAAAAACTTCTCTTTCTGCTTGAGAAACTATCACCCTTTTGTATAACAACTATATCTGCCGCCTTTAACATAGGACCTATCTTCTTAGGTGTATTTATACCTGAAAGATTATCTATTACACATTCCTTTTATATCTTTCAGATAAGGAGAACATCTATTACAAAATCCTACCGACTCTGTTATAGTAAATCAAATTCAAGCTTATTTCCCCACTGAACAGCACCTTCTATATTTGAGGCAGTGATCCGGACAAAGTCCCCCTGACAAACCTACAGGAATACGGCTTTTTCATCAGACATCGTCATCTGTATATAAACAGTCAAACTTAACTACTCCAACTTTCATATTCCTCTGTCTGAAAGCATCAATGGTTTTTAGTATAACTAGAAGTCTTACCTGAACTTGGTGGACCTGAAAATATAACTAAATTCATATACTATACATCCTTTCTTCCATAGAATATATCTGCCGCCTCTTCCAATACTTTAGCAATATCATTTGAATGTAAAGAAAATCAAATCCTGGCCAAAATAAATTTCTTATCAAACCTAAATTATTATCTATCTTACAATTTTGTGCTGGAGTTTTCATCTGCACTTAATACTTCTCCATTTTCTTTTTGAAAATAGAAAATTAACTAATAGTTTTAATCTTCTCTTCATTTTCTTTTTACTAATAAAAATATAGGGCTGACTATAGCACCATCACTAGGCCATATACCTTTAATGGGCCACTATCTTTTGCAACAAAAGTGAAAAAGTATGGCATTATCTGAACTGCGGTCCTGCACTTCTTTTAGACTCTCATATCATCTGTGCAGGATGCATAGAACTTCTGCTGTCTTTCCCAGTTTCTTTTCACCTTCTTTTTCCATATTTTAGTTAATATACCGAGCAAAACAGCATTAAACAAATCCAAATCCTGGGTCAGTATACTTACGCCTTCAAATTCTCCATCAATTAAATCTTTCCATGAAGTAGGATATTTTTCTATCACCCTAAGCTTCTTCATTTACCATAAATATAGCGGTACTATTCCCATTATATTATAAATACCCTTAGGATCTCTTAAGTCTATATCTCATTTTGAAAATCTTTATTAAATTCAGATACTTCTGCGATATCTTTACACCTTCATTTGCATATTTTTCCTGTATGCTCTTTATCAAAGAAAATCCGTATCCGGCGAACATATATATATCATAGCTCCTTACTGCTTTTTGCCTTTTCTACATCTTCTTTCAAAAAATCTAAGCCCATACTTGCAGATTGTAGTTCATAATTAATTTTTAATATCACTATTTTCTATACTCACCCATCAAGCATTTGCATTCTTATAGGACAAGGAAGTAAACCCATAATCTTTACATCTGCATCTTTTGATCGTTTCCTAAGAGCTTTACTAAGACACTGCAAACTCACAGTATTATCTCTATTCTCCTACCATTTGTTTCTCAAAAGTTTCTACATCTATTTTTCTACTCTTTAAAGCCATATCAAGACTAATTGTTTTTCAAGAGTTTTTCTGAGCATATCATTTTCTTAATTGTTCAAAACCATTGCAGCTAGTAGCTCTATTAAATCAGGATATTTTTCTGTTATATCATAAACTTTATCATTTGCATCAAAATACTTATTCATATTTACTACCTAAACTCTATAGAGTTTCCTTTCCATATCTCTTAAATTTATATTATATTCTTACTTATATGATTAGTTTATCCTAACTAAGATAAATATTGTAACAAAATGTTGCTGGATTAAAATAAAAAGCCTAGGAAGTTTTTATAAACCTAAGAAGTTTAAAAATATAAATTATCTTCTTAGAATTTCCCTATACTTTCTAGACTTCTGTATATGTTTTAGACTTTTACTATTTATATTAGCGATATCAATTATAAAAGATTCAATAATTTCGGTATAAGCTTATATAAATCTCCTACCATACCAATATCAGCTACATCGAATATCGGTGCTGACTCATTATTATTAATAGCTACTATAATTTCTGAATTTTGCATTCGGCAACATGTTGTATTGCTCCACTTATACCACAAGCAAAAGTATACTTTAGGTTTTTACAGTAGTACCTGTTTTGACCTATTTGATAAGCATGATCTATCCAACCTGCATCTACTGCCGCTCTGGAAGCTGCTATAGTTCCACCTAATTTATCAGCTAATTTCTTTAATAGGTTCAAAACCTTCTGCTTTTCCAAGTCCATACCACCTGCAACAATAATCTCAGCATCAGTTAAGCTAACCATATCTTTTACAGACTTAACAACTTCAAGAACTTTAGTTCTGATTTCTTCATCTTTTACTACGGAGCGATTTTTAATTAATTCACCCTTTCTGCCCTCTTCTCTTGTACCTTAGACATAACCCGGGTCTAACTGTGGACATTTTGTGTCTATGTAGGACAAATAATAGTAGCCATAGATTTCCACCAGCGGACGAGTTTGTAAATACACGGTTTTCATCTATCTCTAATACTGTACAGTCAGCTGTAAGTCCTGTATCTGATGTAACAGCACAGGTCCCAAATCTCTACCGATATGAGTAGCACCAAGTAAAACTATCTCCAGGTTTTATATTCTTCTATAGCATATCCTATACTTTTGCATAGCCATCTGTAGTATAAGTGTTTAATCTTTCATCTTCAATGAAATATACTTTATCTGCACCGTGCTCAAATAATTCTGTTATAATATTATCAATTTCCTTACCCATACTACAGCACATAAATTGCTATTTCTTTTGTAGCAGAGTTTTTACCTTCGCCCTAAAAAGTTCTATAACTACCAGGCATTAAGGCTTTTTCCTCTTTGTTCTGCAAACACCCATACGTCTTTATACATGCTCAGATCTTTATTCTCTGCCATTTTCTACCTCCTAAGCAATTATATGCTTTTCCTTCATAGTATGTTACTAATTTTGTAGCCATTTCCTTAGCTGTTCCTTCATATATTTCTCCCTTTCCCTTTAAAGGAGGGTAATGAGCTTAAATACTCTTGTAGGTGAGCAACAAAGTCCTGCAGTTTTAGGGTCTAAGTCTAAGGCAATATGATCATAAGCTGTTACTTTCTTTAGTATAAGCTTCTGCTATACCACCAACGCTCATATATCTTGGCTCATTTAACTCTTTTACACGAGTTAGGAAACAAGGTGTTTTTACTTCTATTACTTCATATCCATCTTCTAATTGTCTTCTAACTCTTACTTTACCTTCTGTAATTTCTTCTATAGCTTCTACGAGGTTACCACAGGAATTCCAAGTCTATGTGCAACTTGAGGTCCTACCAAATGTGCTGTATCTCCATCTATAGCTTGTCTACCACCAAAAATTATATCTACATCACCCAATTTTCTCTTATTCCTAGCAGCTATAGTAACACTGGTAGCACAAGTATCTGCACCACCAAAAACTCTATCACTTAAAAGGAAAAGCATCATCAGCACCCATATGCAAGACACTCTCTTAACATATAAGTTGCTTGAGGTGGTCCCATTGTTATTACTGAAACTGTTGTATTTTTCAGGATCTTTTATCTTTTACTTGTAATGCCGCCTCAAGTGCATTAGCAGTCATCAGGGTTTAATATAGAAGGTACACCATCTCTTATTAAAAGTACCTTTTACCGGGTCTATTTTAACTTCATTTGTATCCGGTGCTTGTTTTTGCACAAACACATATTTTCATTATATTATCCTCCTATTACTTTAATAACTTCCCGCTTATTACCATTTTGTTGAACTTGACTTGTTCCTTCATGATAGTAAATACTCTACAATCTCTGAACATTCTTTCAATCTTATAATCTTTTTATGAAGTCATATCCACCATGTAATTGTACACACTTAGCCGCTATTTCATTACAAACTTCAGAAGAATAATATTTATCATAGAAGCTGCCATTGTAGCATCTTGCTTTGTATCCATTAAATAAGCCGCTCTATAGTATAAGTTGCTTTGCCGCTTCCAATTTTGTTGCCATATCTGCAACCATAAAGCTTAAAGCTTGGAAATCTGCTAATTTTCTACCAAATTGTTTTCTTTCTTTCATATATTTGATAGTTTCTTCAAGACAACCACTTGCAACTCCTATAGATTGTGCTGCAACTCCAAGTCTACCTGTATCTAGAGTAGCCATAGCTATCTTAAAAGCCTTTTCCTTCCATTCCAAGTCTGTCTGACTTATGAACTCTAACATTTTCTAAAATAATATCACTTGTAGCACAACCTATAATACCCATCTGATCTTCAGGTTTACCACAGCTAACACCTTCTGCCTTCATATCTACTATAAAAGCTGTAACTCCCTTTGTTCCTATATTGGGAGTTGTTTTTGCAAATACTACTGCATAATCTGCAAAAGGAGCCATTGTTATAAAACACTTTCTACCATTTAATATATAATAATCTCCATCGGCGAACTGCTGTAGTTGTTATAGAACCAGCATCTACCTGCTCGGGTTCTGTTAAAAGCAAATACCATTTCTTTTCACCTCTAACAACAGGTGTAAGATATTTTTCTTTTGCTCAGCATTACCTGCCATAAGTATAGGACCACCTGATAAAGAGTTGGGGCTTGATCATAAATACTTGCAACACCGAGCTTTTGCTATCTCTTCCATAACTATTACATGTGAACGTGCATCTGCACCTTGTCCACCTAAGCTCTTATCATTTTAACACCAAAAGAAACCTGCTTTTAGCCATTTATTTGTAATGCGTCTTCGGGAAAGTTCCTCACTTCATCTACACTTTTGTGAATTCTTTCTCAGCAAAACTTTGCCAATTTTCTGAGAAGCTCATGTTTCTCAGTGAAATAACATATCTGCACATCTTTCTTCCTCCTCTAGCTTTGACTTTAGATCTCATCATTTCCTTCAACTTTCCGTATATTGATTTTCCCAGTAGTTTGTTTTGGTGCATGTAGTCATTCCAATTATCCTACTCTGGCAACTTTCTATAATATGCCAATTTACTTTTTAGCATGGCTGTTTACATCCTCGCGTTTCTTCACTTCTGCTACTGTACAAGCTACTATCTCTTCTTCTTGTAATACTTCTATTTTTACTCCAACCACTTTTGGCTCTTTATACCCTTTATTTTGCTTAATTCTTCCTCTATCTCATACGGACTAATATTCTCACCTGCGTATTATCATTTCTTTTAAACGACCTGTAACATGTACAAATTATTATTTTTCATCCATAAAAGCCTATATCTCCTGTTTGTGAAACCAGCCATCCTTTGTAAATCTAAATCTTTCTCATGCTTACCAATATCCTTTCATGATATTATAACCTCTAACAGATTTCTCACAAAACACATCTTCCATTTATATTACAAAGCATTTTATCTTCTTCGCTTTGATAATATATATTATCAGAAGATATATCCGCTATTCTAATATCCAGATGTTCTATTACATGACCTGCACTGGAAGATTTTATGTCTGTAGTATCTTCAAAAATCTGCTATACTTATACAAGGAGAGGCTTCTGTTTGCCCACAAGAAGGTTGTATCTTCGCGTACTTTAAACTTAGTAGATATTTTTATATATTCATCTTTTGTTATTGGCGAACCCGCTATAATACACTGATTTCAGGCTGGAACTTTCATAAGTATCATACTCACTCTTACTTACCATAGCTAAGAACATACTTGGAACACCATTTAATATAGTACATTCATACTCTAAAATAGATGTCCACAAAGTAGCGTCTTACTATCTTTTTGCAGATATAAACTTGCACCCACAGATATAGCGGCTAACAAACTTGCTGTTATACCGAAACAATGAAATAGCGGAACTGCCAAGCATAATTTGTCTTTACTATTCCAATGCATTTCTCCGGCTATTGCAAAAAGCATTATTTATAAGACTATATTGACTAAAGTACCACTCCCTTAGGCATACTTGTCGTTCCTAAAGTAAACATCTATAATATATGAATTTTTACAATCTATACTTCTTTCTTTCAAGCTTTGGAAATTATAAGATAAATCTTTTGTTAGTGCCACTTTAAAATATTCATCTATCAAATATTTTGAAAAGGCTTGTATCTTCTTTTTAGCTGTTCTATCAGCTCAAGACCCTCATCTGTTTTTGCCTTGTCTGTAAATACTATCTTAGTTTCAGAATATTCTAAAATAGATTTCATACCATCTTTTCCATATAAATTATTATATAAACAAGCTAGAGCCCCTATTTTAGTTATTGCTAAAAATATAATTATCCATTATAGCTATTATTTTGCCCATATTCCTACATGCTCTCCTGTATTTACTCCATCATCCAAAAGTGACTATATCGGTATAATAATCAAGTTCTCTGTAGGTACAGGTATATTCAGGATTATCTATAAAACTAATTCCCCAAAATTTTTCTGATTTCTCTTTTAATAAATCAATTTATAGAAAGTTCTCTAGTTTCATCAATATTTATACCACAGTCCGGCTGTAAAATATCATATTTATCCCTTCTAATAATTTCAACTTGTATACAAGTTCTTTTTAGAAATGCAGAGAAAATATATCCTCTGCTTTTCCTTTGAATTCTATTTATTATCTTCCCATATATATAAGGCTTTTGATGCTAACATCTCATCAATCTCTTCTGCCTTATATCCAAGTTCTGATAAAAATTTCTCTACCTTGTTCTCCTATTAATGGTCCTCTCTTATATTCCAGGAACTCCCATTTCGAGTGAATTTAACAGGCAATCTTACAAGTCTTCTTGTATTTCCATTATCATAAGTCATATCATAAAGACAGTATTAGCTTCAGCTTGCTTATCTTCCAACATTTCAAGCCAGCTTTTGAGCTACAGAAAATGGTACATCTGCTTGTTTTTAGATTTCTTTTCCACTCTGATACTTCTTTTTAACACATAGCTTCCATAACTATATCTATAAACTTCTGTTCCAAGTTTATTCTTTTTGTAGATTCTGTATTGGATAATACTCTTCTTTATCACCAAATCTTCTCTTCCTATAGCTGTCATAAATACATATAGTATGTATTATAATTTTGGCATCAAGTTTGGATATATCTATCGTCTTTTGTTCTCAAGCTGCATTAAAACGGATTAGCACTCTCTCTTACATCTATAGGATGTTGTCTAGCTATACCATCATAATTAGCTGCTTGAACCATCTTACACAGTTATAAATAGCACTCTCAAATAAAGAAGTTTCTACCTTTTTCACACCTATACCTTTAGTCTTAGCTTGATATAAAGCTGCCAATATACCTGCTGCAAGATTCATACCTACATTATGATCACCAAGTCGGTGCAGCATTCATAGGTTTGTTCCTCTTTGTCTTAGCGAATCAAGATATCCACCTCTAGCAAAGAAAGCTGTAAAAATCAAAACCGGGTAAATCTTTTATCAGACCAAATTCACCATAGCCTCTGTACAAATAGCATAAACTAATTTTGGATAACGAACTTTAAAGTCTCATAATCAAGTCCTGCACGCTCTAAAGCCTGTACTCTCCAGTTTGTTATAAATACATCAGCTGTATCTAATAACCTACAGCTTCTTTTCCTTCTTCCGTCTTAGTATTTAAAAGAAATACATCTCTTATTAGCATTTTCAAGTTCCCCAAGTTGTATTTTCCTTTACTATCGAGAGGTCGCCCTTCGATGGAGCTGTGAATCCCAATGGATCTCCATTTGCCGCCTCTACCTTAATTACATCAGCACCTAAAGTCTGCTAAATCTGCCAGCACTTAGCACGTTCTAAATGTTGCTAACTCAACAACTTTTACGCCCTCTAATGGTTTGCTCATTATATCTTCCTCTACACATTAATTTATATCAATTTATTAATTTTCTTTTGTGTATACACTTTTGTAACTATCATATGTACAATATAAAGGTATCATTATTACGAATTGTTAAGTATCCAAGATATTTATATCCAACTCCAACTATTCTAAGACCAACGAGCTATTCCAAAGCTACTACTGTAGTAATAAAGTTACTATAACTACTAATTTACCAGGTTTTGCACTTGGATCAAAGTTCTTATCTCCATAGACTTTCACAAACTCTATTTGACATACCTGCTATCATATTAACTGCAGCAGAAACTGGGCCAGTACTATAAGTATAGAAATAATAGGTCTGAGTACACTCAGGTGCAACTCCTCTATTTACTAAAATAAGTAAAGGAATATTTGCATGCATAAAATCATCTGCTTGAACATCTGACTTAATATGTACTATAGCCATAGTCAAACTACTGCAAAGTAATACCATAGCTGTATTTACAAAGAATCCCATACTCATAGAAGTTTTTGCATCTTCCGGGTTTTTCCTGGTAAATGGCTTAGCATGTTGAACCAAAAGTCTATAGCACCTAATTGGAAAGCCGCATATACTATACCTTGCCATAAAAGCCTTACACAGCTTACTCCTGCAAATGGATCGCTTCCATGCACTTGCCTTAAAGTTAACTATTATGTCAAGGCATTTGAACTATAATATTTGGAATATATACTAATAAAAGTCCTCTACTATAAGAACTGAAGTGCAAAACCTGGTAAATTAGTGATTTATGGTAACTTTGTTGCACAGTAACCAACTCGGGCTCAACTCAGGTAGAATAATAAATAGTTGGGTGAATTATAAACTATGTGGATGTAACTGGTCGACCAATGTGTTGCGCCCTGTTGCTGCATATGATACGAGAATGTCTGAGGCCGATATAGTAATATGAGCGGGAGGAAGACTATAATGAGCAAACCGTAAGAGGAGCGGCAAGCCAGTGCTGGCGGGCCCGCCAACTGCTGCGAGGCGCTGTTCGAACATGACGAACAGGCGATGTGACCAGGGCAGGCGTGGAGATCGACCGGGAACTGCAGCTCATCGATCGTGCTGTGAGGAAGCTGGCGAAGGCAATGCGTTTCTTTGGCTCTTGAGACGGAAGAAGGAAAGAAGCATTCGGGACCGATGAACTCTGTTGTTCTTATAACAGCGGAAATACGGAAACTTAAACGTGCGGGCGACCATCGAACACAAGTTCGTTATCAAATTGGTTGTCTTATACGGGCCATGACGGTGATCTGATAGACTGCCGGACGGCTTTCTTCAGAATGATCTGTTCGCTGGAGAACAAATATGAATGTTGCACTGTTCTGTTGATCTCGTCTACGGGCGCAATCTGCGGCTCAGGCGGCTATCAGTGAACAGGTATGGGCGAAGGCAGAGGCTCTTTCGACTGAGGTGTATTGCTTCGACATGATGGTTCGGCGGCAACCGATGAACATAACTGAACATCTATAGACAGGGGGTGTCCGGAGCTGTCTGACGAAGGGCTGGGCAACAGATATCGAAACGTAAATGGCCGTACTATATTTCATTGTGACGGCCTGGGGAAAGACTGATGAGGTAGTATCAATAGAATCTGGTGAAACTTTGGAACGAAAGTTGTGACCATGATTATGGAAGCATGGTAAGAGTATCGAAGATGGAAAATGGCAAACAAACGGACATTTCGGCTCAAGCGTATGTTGAGTAGCTGAAAGCAACAGTGCTGTGACTATGAAACGCGTGAAACCGAGACGTAGGCCGTCACTGAAATGAGTTCTGGCTGAAGGACCGTGTGGAAGGGCTGGGTGAAAAGTTTATCGAGGCAATATAAAGGCGAAGACGGTGGCATCAGCTTGCTGCTCTGTGGAAGATATCGTAATTCAAAAGAAATCC